>JACZCU010334051.1_pt1 | contig 28530 bp, 28 predicted proteins | sample 8641851 | NCBI WGS metagenome assembly JACZCU01 (sample SAMN15324605, study PRJNA640507) | soil metagenome | isolation source: monocropping sugarcane control | place: China: Luxin town, Laibin City, Guangxi Province | collected 2019-07-25 | depth 10cm m | reverse complement strand
GAAGGGTCGCGGCCCCGCGACAGTCGCAGCGGGCGCGCGGGAGCCGCGCCGGCCGGCGCGCCGGCGCCACGGCCGCCGGCGGGATCCAGGGGCGAGCGCCGGGGCGGCGCCGCCGTTCCAGCCAGCGATGGCGCCGGCGTCCCGCTATCCCAGCGGCGCGCGCTTCTCCCCGTATCCGGTTTCTCCTTCGAAAAACCCGGCCGCGCGGAACAGCGATCGTTCCGCAAAGTGCGGCGCCATAAGCTGCAGCGACAGCGGCAATCCCTCACGGTTGAATCCGCTCGGAACGGCGATCGCCGGAATGCCGACGAGATTCGCGGGCGCGGTGAAGATGTCCGACAAGTACATCGACAGCGGATCGTCCGTCTTCGCGCCGATCTTGAACGCGGGCTCCGGCGTCGTCGGCGTGATCAGAAAATCGAATTTCGAAAACGCGTCGCGGAACTCGTCGCGCAACTTCGCACGCACACGCTGCGCGCGACCGTAGTACGCGTCGTAATACCCCGCGGACAACGCAAACGTCCCCAGCATGATCCGTCGTTTCACCTCGGGACCGAATCCTTCGCCGCGCGAATCGAAGTACACATCTTCGAGCGTGCGCGCTCGCTCGCTGCGATGTCCGTAGCGAATGCCATCGAATCGCGACAAGTTCGCGCTCGCTTCCGCGTTCGCGACGATGTAGTAGATCGCGATCGCCGATCCGATCGTCGGCACGCTCGCCTCTTCGACGATCGCACCACCCGCGCGCAGCACCGCGACCGCCGCATCGAAATTCGCGCGTACTTCGCCTTCGAGCAGCGACAACGCTTCGCGGACGATGCCGAATCGCAAGCCCTTCACGCCCGCGGAAACATCCGCGGCGTAGTCATCGACCGGCTGCGTCGACGAGGTCGAATCATGAGGATCGTGTCCCGCGACGATGCCCAGCACTTCCGCGCAATCGCGCACGTGACGCGAGACGATGCCGATCTGATCGAGCCCCGACGCGAACGCCACGAGTCCCCATCGGCTGATGCGTCCGTAGGTTGGCTTCAATCCAACGAGATTGCAGAACGCCGCGGGCTGCCGCACCGAACCGCCGGTTTCCGATCCGAGAGCGACGGGCGCCATTCCGGCGGCAACGGCCGCGGCAGAACCGCCGGACGAACCACCGGGCACGCGCGTGAGATCCCACGGATTGCGCGTCGGACCGAATGCCGAATGCTCCGTCGATGAGCCCATCGCGAACTCATCGAGATTCGTTTTGCCGACAATCGACGCGCCGCGCGCGCGCAATCGCGCAACGGCGGTCGCATCGAATGGCGAGTGAAAATCGCGAAGGATGTGCGAGCCGCACGTCGTCGGCGCATCCGTCGTAACGATGTTGTCTTTGATCGCGATCGGCAGCGCGCCCTCGCCTGCCTCGTGATTCACGTGTAAAAACGCATGCACGTCTTCATCGCGTGCTGCGATCGCGCGCAGACACGCATCGACATACTCGCGCGGCGAAACCTGCGCACGCGCTTCCGAGAGCGAGAGATCGAGCAGCTCACTCACCGCCGATGACCTTCGGAACCACGAAGAATCCATCGCGCCACGCCGGAGCATTGCGCGCCACGAGCTCGCGATCGAGCGTTGCGTGGGGCTCATCGTTGCGCATCGGAGTGACGGTCGCGTCGTGCTCTTCGAATCCTTCGACGTCGATCTCGCGAAGCTGATCGATGTACGAGAGGATCTTCGTCATTTCCGACGCCATGCGGTCGAGTCCCGCATCGTCGAATTCGAGGTGGGCGAGCTCCGCGACGCGGCGGGCCTCATCTCTATGGATGATCATGGGGGCGCAGTGTATCGCCCCTCATGTCGAAGTGCGCGGCGGCGCGTTCCAGCGCGCGGCGCAACCGGCGATCCGCGGCGCGTGGCGTGCAGCCGAGGGTGCGGCCGATCTCGCGGGCGGTCATGCCCATCGTGAAACGCAGCTCGATCACACGACGATCGCGCGCGGTGACGCGGCGCAGCATCGCCCGCGCGGACATCAGATCGATGTACGGCGGCTCATGCCCGTGCTCTTCGTTTTCCTCCAGAGGCACCGCGCGCGCAACCTGGCGCAGACGATACCGGCACGCATTGCAAATCGCGCCGACCAGCCACATACGCATGTTCCGCACGACGTGATAACGCGTCATCAGACTGACGAAGACGTCGTGCACCAGCGACTCCGCATCCTCGACCGCGACATGAAACTTGCTCGTCGCGATGCTCAGCAGAAGCTGACGGTATTGCCGATACAAGGCATCGAAGTCGGGCAGGCCGGCGTCGTCATCATGCATTGTGGGGAGGACCCTTTTTGGATGCGGAAAACGGTAACACAGTTGTTATGGAACTTAGCGGAGTCTTTCATCCGTAACGCCGCGTTGCCGCCCATTTGTACATCCACAAATGGAACTTTTCGTACGAAAACATCATGTCCGTGTAAAGCGGGACGGTTGCATGTCGCATCACACCTTTGTCTGTGACGGACGGAAATGGTGTTTTTTCGCACGCGGTTGCGTCTGATCGACATGCGCTCGTTCCTCTGGATAGTGATCGCTCTCGTTCTTTCGTTTCCGGCCGCGGCGCTCGATCTCGAAGGCTGCGTCTACACGGCGGACGGAACGCTCGTGCCGAACGCGCGCATCACCGCACGCATCCTCGAACAACAACCGATTGCGAACGTCGTCGCGACCGACGGCTGCTTCGCGATGACGAATCTTCCCGACGCGCTGCTCTCGCTGACGATCGAAGCCGATGCGCTCGCGACGAAGTCGATGCTCGTGTTGCCCGGCGATCTGCCGATCACGATCACGATGTCGCCGAAGAGCTCCGATCGAGACGACATCCAACCGAAATCGATCACAGCAATGACGCGCCAGCGCGGCGGCGGCACGATCAGCGGCACGGTGCGCGTGAACGACAAACCGCTCGCGGGCGCGCCGATTCTGCTGCATCCGATGACCGATGACAGCGCCACCACGTCGTGGCGCGTGATCACCGATGCGAAAGGCCGCTTCACCGCCACCGGCCTCGCATTGCAGCGCTACATCGTCACGATCGACGACGGCTATCCCGCGCGATTGCGTCTCGCCGACAACGCGCGCATGTACGAGGAAGGCAGCGAGCCGGCGCTGGTCGATCTGGCGAAGGAACGGACGGCGACGGTCGACATCGCGCTCATCGAGCCACCGGTGATCCGCGGCCGCATCGTCGACGCAAACGACAAGCCCGTGCGCAACGCGCGCGTGCAGGTGATTCTCGCGACTCGTCCCGCCGCCGATTTCATTTACGAGCCGTTCGTGCGCACGAACGCGGATGGCCGTTACGCGATCGTCGCGCCCGCGTTCGAGCCGAGCGATCCTGCGGTCGTCATCGCACGTCCTCCGCGTCATTCGACGACGCGCTCGAAATCATTCGTGATCAAAGACTCCGACCTCGCGATCGATCTGAAGCTGCCGAAGTTCGAGAGCGTCGCGATGCGCGTCGTCGATGCGGAGAAGAAGCCGGTCGCAAACGCGCGCGTTGGATTCGGCGCGTCGGAGGAGACGAGCGGACGACCGGATGCGTCGTTCCTGCTGTCGATTCCGTACGGGGACGACGCCGCACGCACCGATGCGAACGGCGAAGCAACGCTGCAACTCGTACCGGACACGTACGACTTCGCGGTCGATGCGGAGCAGCATCAACTGCGAACGCTTGCGAATCGCGCGATTCCGCGCGCAACGACGATCGACGTCACGCTCGACGACGCATTCGCGATCGAAGGGCGCGTGGTGCGCAACAACGTCGGCGTGGCTGGCGTGCAGGTTCTCGTCGCCGGCGCGCGTCGCACCGATGCCGCGATCACGACCGATGCGCAGGGTCGCTTTAAGATTGAAGGTCTCGCGCGCGGCGCGTATCGACTCGTGCTCACGAAGTACGAAGAGCTCGTGAATCAGTTCTTCGACGTGAAAGTGCCGTCGACGGTGAATCTGGCGCTCGAGCCCGCGGGCACGCTCGAACTGCGCATGACTGATGGCGATACGCGACAGCCAGTACGCACGTTCGTGTATTCGATCAGTGCGCTCGCGGATGAATCGCGTCCCGCGAACGATCGACGCCAGCTCGATCGCGAGGCGAACGCGAACGACGGCGTCGTGCGTCTCACGATTCCCACCGGCGCGTATCGCGTGAGCATCAACGCGTCGGGATATGTGCTGCCGGAACCGGCCGAGGTGCGGGTTGATGAGCGTGAGCCGGCGGTGCTCGAATTGCGTCTCGATCACGGGCTCGCGATCAGTGGCCGCGTCGTCGATGAGACATCGTCCCCGGTTGAAGGTGCGGACGTCGTGGTGTTGGCCGGGAATAAAGAGCGACGACGCCTTCGCGTTGCGCCATCGACCGCGCGCACGAGCGCCGACGGTTCGTTCACGATCAGCGGGCTTGATGCGACGGATGTGAGTCTGATGGTTCGCAAAGAAGGGTTCGTTCCGTTTCGACAGACGCTCACGACGGAAGCGAATCTCGCACCGATCGAAGTGCGCTTATCGCGAGGATTGACGATCGAAGGCGTCGTGACGCGTGCGGGTAAACCGGTCGCGGAAGCGCAAGTCGCCGCAACCACGCCGGCCGTTGGTGGCGAGCATCAGCCCGCGATCACGGATGCGAATGGTCACTTCACGCTGCGGGGCCTCATCGCCGCGCGCTACACCGTGGCGGCGTACAAGGACGAGATGCACGCGGAGATTCGCGACGTCGATCCGGCGAAGGTCAAGGAGTTGACGATCACGCTCGACGAGCGTCCGCGCGGAACGATCTACGGGATCGTGACGGGGATTCCGGCGTCGTCCGGCAAGATCGTGCGACGCACGGTGTTCGCATCGTCGGACGAAAACGGCGCGGAGAGTGCGATCGACGACAGCGGCAGTTATCGCATCGAGGACGCGCCCCTCGGTACGGTGTACGTCACGGCGCAGGTCGAGACGACGCTCGGCGGAATCGCAACGGCGCGCAGGAAGATCACACTCACCGCCACGCAACCGCAACGAGTCGATCTCGACCTCGGCGGCACGATTCGCGTGAGTGGCCGCGTGCGACTCGAAGGCAGACCTCTCAGCGGCGCGCGCGTGACGTTCATCTCATCGGAGAACGACGGTGCGATGTCGTCGACGTACACGCGCGACGATGGCGCGTACGACGTGATGCTCGCGACCGCCGGCCGCTATCGCATCTTCGCGTTCGCGGAACGTACGAGCGATCGTCAGTACTCGGCGATTCGCGAGATTCGCGGCGGCGAATCGATCGACATCGAGTTGCGCGAGCAGATTCTCGAAGGCACGGTGGTCGATGTGGCGACGCGCGAACCACTCGCCGATGCGCTCGTCACACTCGTCGGCGTCGGTGTCGAAACGACCTCGGTCGGCAGTGAAGTGCAAACCGACGCTCTCGGCCGCTTCCGCATTTCGACCGCGGGCGCAGGACCGCATCGCGTGATCGCATCAGCACGCGGTTACGGCCATCGCAGCATCCCGATCAACCTCGGATCCGCGAACGCACCAATGACGTTCGAGCTCTCGCCCGTGTCGTTGCTGCGCGTGCGCATCGCCGATGCGAAGACGAACACGCCGCTCGAAGCGCACGTCTATCTCACCGATCTCGATGGCAGCTACATCCCCGTGCGCTCGGAGCGAACAATGGATGGGACTCAATCCATTTTCAGCGTCGCGCCCGGCAAGTACCGCGTCGTGGCGACGGTGTATGGATACGAAACGCAGTCGAAAGAAGTGACGGCGCCCAGCGACGTCGAGGTCTTACTCCCCTAACTTCGCCTTCAACTCGCGCAGCTCGTTCGTCAGCATCGCCACCTGCTCTTCGAGTCGCAGCACGCGCGCGGACAACGGCTCGCCACTCGCACGCGGTGCATCATCGTGCGACGACGTTGCAATCGAGTCTTCGACAATCGCACCGCCGACGATGTGCGCCCAGCGCTCTTCTTTCTGTCCGGGACGCCGCTGCAGTTGTTTGACGAGCGGCTCGCTGTGCTGGCCCATGTCGCGCAGCGTTTCTTCGACTTCACCGACGCTGTCGAACGAATGCAGGCGATCACTGCGTCCGCGAAGCTCGCCGGCGGTTTGCGGTCCGCGCAAAAAGAGCAGCGTGAGCAGCGCCTTCTCGCCTTTCTGCAGATGCCACACCGCGTCGAGGTTGTGGTCGTAGCGCACGGCGCGGCCGCCGAGCACCTTCCAGACGAGCTTCTCGTCCTGCAGCCGATCGAGCGCGCGCAGGATCTCGTTCTCGCCGAGCTCCATGACCGGCTCGCGATTCGATTTCTGATTGCACGCGGCGACGAGTGCATTCAACGTCAGCGGGTAATACTCGGGCGTGGAGAGTTGCTTCTCCATCAGCGAGCCGAGCACACGAACTTCAGTGGCGTCGAGCGTGCGCGGGATGCGAGGGCGGTGCTTTCCTTCGGTGTCGAGTGTCGGGACGAAGGTCATGTGCGAGAGTTTATGTCACGCCACGCGCGCGTCGCGTGACTGCACGGCGAACACGGGCGGCTTCGCGTCGCGTGAACGGCCGAAGTAATTGTCCGCGCGCAGCGCCACGTTTCTCGCGAGCGAAAGAAACGTCGTCATCTTTCCGCCGAACACGTTGATGAGGTTGCCATCGCGTACAACGCGAGAATCGCGGCCGATCGCACTCGGATTCGACGCGCGGCCGACGAGCGGCCTCACGCCCGCGAACGCGGACTGCACGTCGTCGCGTGAGATCGCATCGCGAAAGTAGCGATTGAAGCGCTGAATCAGATACTCGATCTCGTCATCGTGCGGATAAACGGAATCGAGCGATTCGTGCTGCAGGACCTCCGTCGTTCCGACCAGCGTCGTCTCTTTCCACGGCAACACGAAGAAGACTCGGCGATCGGTCGTCGATTGCAGAAGCAATCCTCGGTCGCTGATGCGCTGCTTCAACACGATGTGCGATCCGCGCACGAGCGACAACACATACGACGCGGCGATGCCGTTGTCGCGCAGCAGTTCGTTCATCCACGGACCCGCGGCGTTGACGACGAGCGAGAAGCGCTCGGTGCCGAAGCGATCGGATTGAATCAGCCAGCCATCGCCATCGCGCTCGATCGATTCGACGCGCGTGTTCTCGCGAATCTCCGCGCCATCGCGAATCGCCGATGTGACGACGGTGCGCACGAGCGCGTAGTCATCGACTTGCGCATCCCAGTACGAAAATCCGCCGAGGAGTCCGGCGCGTGAGAGTGGAGCGAGCGAGGTCAGCTCGTCGATGCTGCGCACGCGATGGCGCTGCAGATTTTCACGTCCCGCGAGAAAGTCGTAGAGCAGGAGACCGAGTCGGATCTCCGCGCGCGAGCGCGGACTGTCGGCATACACCGGCAGCAAAACCTCCATCGGCTTCACGAGCTCCGGCAGGTGTTTCAACAGCCACGCGCGCTCGCGCAGCGACTCGCGCACGAGCCCGAAGTGAAGATGCTCGAGATACCGCAGCCCGCCATGAATCATCTTCGTCGTCTTCGACGACGTCTGCGCACCGCAGATGCCCTTCTCGAACAACGTGACCCGATACCCGCGCCGCACGAGCTCCCACGCGATCCCGCAACCATTGATGCCGCCGCCGATCACAGCGGTTGTTGGTTGCTGGTTGTTGGTTGTTGGGAGCACCGCGTTGCTCATCGGAGAAGTAGTCGGGAGTCGGGAGTCAGTAGTCGGGAGCACCGCGTTGCTCATTGTTACTCGGCTGAACAGCATCGAGTCTGCCAGTTGTTGCATCGGACGCAAACGTCCCGTCTCACGTTCCCCCGACTACCGACAACCGACTACCAACTCCCGCCTTGGCAAACCGTTCGCAATTCTCCGTGAACGGATGAGCGTACCTGCGCACGTAATGCCGGAAATCACAGACGACGCACCGGGCGATCTCGCGGTCATTTTGACCGGCGGGGGCGCGCGAGCGGCATATCAGGTCGGCCTGCTGAAAGGAATCGCGCGGCATTTTCCGCGGCTGAAGTTCCAGATCATCACCGGCGTCTCAGCCGGCGCGATCAACGCGATTTATCTCGCGGCGCGGCCCGGAACGCTGGCCGAAAAAGCCGAAGAGCTCGACCGTATGTGGTGCGAGCTGAATTGCGATTCGATCTATCACTTCGACTGGAAAGTGCTGCTGCCGTTTCGCTCTGCACTCGCTTCGGTGCTGCCGCGAAAAACACGATGGTCGCAGTCGCAGCCACACGGCGTCGTCGACACCACGCCGCTGCGCAATCTCCTTTGCCGCGTGCTGAACGTGCCGCCGGGCACGCCGATTCAGGGGATCGACGAGAACCTTCGCTCCGGCGATCTCACGGCGTTCGCGCTGATGACGATCGATTACTCGACCGGACAAACGGTGCGCTGGGTGCAGGGGCGCAACTACGACGTGTACGAAGGTCCGAATCGCCGCGTGGCGATGACGCGCTTCACGATCGAGCACGTGCTCGCATCGTCGGCGCTGCCGTTCGTGTTTCCGGCGGTGCAGATCAACAACGAGTGGCACGGCGACGGCGGCATTCGTCTCGCGGCACCGCTCTCGCCCGCGGTGCACATGGGCGCGCGGCGCATCATCGCGATGTCGACGGGCTATCAGCGTTCGATGGCGGAAGCGTCGACGCCTTCGGTGAGCGGCTATCCGCCCGCTGCACAAATTCTTGGGCAGCTCGTGAATGCGGTGTTTCTCGATGTGATCGACGAAGACGTCGCGCGCATGGAGCGGATGAACGATCTGCTGCGCAAAATGGCGCCCCATGAACGCGATGGATTGAAGCCGGTGGATCTGCTGGTGCTGCGGCCGTCGGTGGATCTCGGCAAGCTCGCGGGACACTACGAACGGTATCTGCCGCGCAAAATGAAATTGCTGGTGCGCGCGCTGGGCGGGAACGAAACGGAGTCGCCCGATTTTCTGTCGCTGCTGCTGTTCGAGCCTTCGTACACGCGGCGCATCATCGAGATCGGCGAGTCGGACGTCGACCAGCGTCTCCCCGAAATTCGGGCTTTCCTCGGCGATCAAACCTGCTGGAGCGGGGCCAAAGCAACGTATTGACGGCAGACCACCTCTATAATCCGTCGCGGATAAACGATGGCGGTCTTACATCTGGAGTTGCTGGGGGATTTTCGGCTGCGCACGGAATCGGGATCGTTGGTGACGATCTCGGCGAAAAAGTCGCAGGCCATGCTCGCGTATCTCGCGGTCAAACCGTCGCAGCTCGTCTCGCGCGACAAGATGGCCGGTCTTCTGTGGAGCAGCACGGCGCCCGAACAGGCGCGACAGAGTCTGCGCCAGACGCTTTCGACGCTGCGCAAGGAGCTCGCGCAGGTCTCGTCGCAGAAGATTCTCGTGGAGGAAGGCGACTTCCTCTCGCTCGATGCGTCGCTGATCTACGTCGATGTGGTGGAGTTCGAACAACTCGTCACGACGGGAACGGCGGAAGCACTCGATCCGGCATCGCGTCTCTACGGGGGCGATTTTCTCGACGGGTTCCAAATCGACGAGGAGAAGTTCGATCAGTGGGTGATCGCGGAGCGGGATCGATTGCATCGCCTCGCATTGCGCGCGCACGCGCAGCTCGTCGAGCAGCTCTCGCGCCACGGTTCGATCGATGAGGCGATCGGTGTCGCGCAGCAGGGGTTGCGCATCGATCCGCTGCAGGAGTCAATGCACCGCACCCTGATGAAGTTGTACATGCAGAGCGGCGATCTTCTGAACGCGCTGCAGCAGTACGACACGTGCGCGAAGATTCTGCGGCGCGAGCTGGATGTGGAGCCCGACGCACAGACGAAGGCGCTGGAGCAGGAAATCGTGCAGCTCCGCAAGCGCCGCATCGCGGCAACGCAAAGCGAGAAGGATCAGCGGAAGACGGTGCTGGTCGTGGAAGACAACGTTCTGAATCGCGAGCTGACGAACGCGGTGCTGAAGACGGCAGGCTATAACGTGCTGCTGGCGCAGGACGGCGCGGACGCGCTGATGCTGATGGGTCGCGAGCGTGTGGATCTGATGTTGCTGGATGTGGATCTTCCGTTCATCGACGGGCACAAGGTGCTTCAGGCGCTGCACGAGAAGGGAATCGAGGTACCGACGATTTTCATCTCAGGTCTGCCCGGCGAGGAGCCGGAAGTGAAGGCGTTCGAGATCGGAGCGTCGGATTTCATCCGCAAGCCGGTGAAGAACTCAGTACTGCTCGCACGCGTTAGCAAAGTGCTGAAGTAGCCGAGGGGAAACGACGAGGAGCGGTTGTCTCTCCCGTCATCCCCCAGCAACTTTCGCAATGGCTGCCGCGCTGCGAGTGATGTCCTCTGAGGTCGTCGACCAGTTTGAGATTGAGATTCGCATCGCGGCCATTCCGTGCCACGTCGTACCGCCTAACCAGCACGTTCCTTCCTGCTGCACACCTGCGATCACTCGTCGCGTCGTATCGTCGTCGCCGCCGAAACGCACCAGCACCTGATTCAGCACCACATCCGTGAGAATCTCCACACCCGGCACCGTGCGGAGCAACTCTGCCATCTGCTTCGCCTGATCGCAATTTCGCTGAATCAGCTTCGCGACACCTTCACGCCCGAGGTGACGCAGTGCCGCGTACACCGTGATCCCGCGACCGCGGCGCGAAAACTCCGGAACCCAATCCACTGCATCGCGTTCGATCCCACTCGTCTGCACCAGATACGCCGCCGTCGACGTCATCGCTCGGCGCTGATCGTCCGCGTGCTTCACGATCGCGACGCCGCAGTCGTACGGCACATTCAGCCACTTGTGCGCATCGGTCGCCCACGAATCGGCGAGCTCAATTCCGTCCGCGAGCGGCGCGAGATTCCCATTCGCACGCGCCCACAAACCAAACGCACCATCGATGTGCAGCCACGCCTCATGCTCGCGCGCGATCTTACCGATCTCGCGCAGAGGATCGAACGCACCGGTGTTCACGTTGCCTGCTTGCGCGCAGAGGATCGTCGGGCCCGAGACATTCTCGAGCAGACGGCGCAAACGATCGGGACGCATGCGGCCCTGCTCATCGGTCTCGACGCGCAGCAACGCGCGGGTACCGAAGCCGAGGTAACGCATGGCGACGTCGATCGTGACGTGCGACTCCGCACTCGCGATCAGATTGATGTGCGGCGCACCGGCAAGACCATCCGCCTCCACATCCCAACCCGCGCGGCGCAACACGCCATGACGCGCCGCGGCGAGACACGTGAAATTCGCCATCTGACAACCGGTCACGAATCCGACGCCGGATTCACGCGGAAGATCGAACAGTTCGAGCAGCCACTCGCGCGCGATGTCTTCGATCACCGACGTGATCGGCGACGTCGCGTAAATCCCCGGATTCTGATCCCACGCACTGATCAGCCAGTCTGCCGCGAGTGCAACCGGAAGACTGCCGCCGATGACGAAGCCGAAGTAGCGCGGACCGGCGCTCGCGAGTGCGCCGCGATCGGCCTGCGACGCGAGTGCATCGATTACGGCATCCGCATCTTCTCCGCGATCGCGCAACGGCACGCGCAACGCGGCGAGCAGCTCGTCGCGTGTGGCGCGCGCGCCCACGTGGCGATCGACGACGCCGCGCAAAAACTCGGTAGCGTGCGCGTACGCGCGGTTCATCAGCGACTCGTTCAGAACTTCAGGCTTCGTCATGCGCGGAACCATAGTGATACACTCCATGCGCGTCAAGTATGACGCAATCGATATGACAATTTGGTCACCCCGCCTCCCTGACTCCGCTGCGCCGATCTACGCGCGCATCGCCGATGCGCTCGAACGCGATGTGCGCGCGGGGGTGCTGATCTCCGGCAGTCAGCTCCCCACGCATCGAGATCTCGCCAGGTCCCTCGGCATCACGGCCGTGACCGTGACTCGCGCGTATGGCGAAGCGGCCCGGCGCGGACTCGTTGAATCGATGACCGGACGCGGAACCTTCGTCCGCACCGCGCGCAACGCATCGAAGACTGTCGCGCCAACGAACGAGATCGACCTGGCGACGAACGTCGTCAACATCCCTCTGCCACTCCCCTCGCCAGCGATGCTCGATCGCGCCGCGAAGACACTCGCCAGCGCGACGTACGCGGCCGGTGCAGGAAGCGAACGCCATCGCGCGGCTGGTGCCGCGTGGGTGAGTCGCGGCACCGATCCAGCGCGCATCGTCGTCACCGCCGGAACGCAACATGCGATCCTCCTCGCCTTCGCCGCGACCGCGCGCGCGGGCGACATCATCCTCACCGAATCCGTCACCTATCACGGCGCGAAAGCAATCGCGGCGATGCTCGGCATCAAGCTGCAGCCGTTGCCACTCGATCGCTACGGCATCGAGCCCGCCGCGTTCGAGCGCGCCGTGCGCGGACGCGGAGCGCCGCGCGTGCTCTACACCATTCCGTCGCTGCACAATCCCACCGGCATCGTCTTTCCTGAAAAACGCCGCCGCGAGCTGGCCGCGATCGCATCGAAGCACGGCATCACGATCATTGAAGACGACGTCTGCGGATTCCTGCTCGAATCAACACCGGCGCCGCTCGCCGCGTTCGCACCGGATCGCACGATCTTCCTCACCGGACTCGGGAAAGCGCTCGCGCCGTCGCTGCGCGTCGGCTATCTCGCCGCGCCGGATGTGTACCTGCCGCGGTTACACAATGCGCTCGCCGCGAGCGTGTTGTTCGCATCGCCGGTGACCGCGGAGCTCGCGGCATCGTGGATCGAAGACGGAACCGCGGCGAAGATCGTGGAGTTGAAACGCGCCGAGGTTGCGCTGCGCAATCGGACGGCGCGACGGATTTTGTCGAACGCCACAGGCGACGCGCGCTCCGGACATCTCTGGATGGAAGTGCCGAAGCGATGGACGCCCGATGCATTCGCGGATGAAGCGCGCCGCCGTCGCGTGCGCGTCGCGAGTGCGTCGTCGTTCGCAGTGGGCGATGTGCCACGCGCGGTGCGCGTGTGCATCGGCAGTCCGTCGAACATCCCCGAGCTCGAAACCGCGCTCCACATCCTCGGCGGCATCGGAGAGGAAAGGATCGATCAGCCGATCGTTTGAATCGCATGAACATCGAGATCACGAACGATCGCGCGCGCATGGACGTGACGCGCATTCACGACTACCTCAGCAACGAGTCGTACTGGGCGCGCGGCATTCCGCGCGAGCGCGTCGAGCGCTCCATCGAGAACTCGCTTTGCTTCGGCGCATTCGATGACGAAGTGCAGGTCGGCTTCGCGCGCGTCGTCACCGACTACGCGACCTTCGCGTACATCGCCGACGTCTTCGTTCTCGAGTCTCATCGCGGCCACGGCATCTCGAAACAGCTCATGCAGGCGATCAGCGACCATCCCGAACTGCAGACTCTGCGGCGCTGGCACCTCGTCACGCGCGATGCGCACGGACTTTACGCGCAGTTCGGATTCGCGCCGCTCGACGCACCCGAGCGCCACATGATGAAGCTCCGGAAGCCGGCGTAAGCGGCGCCGCGCTGGAATCTTCGGTCGTTCGAGACGTTAGGAAGGCGCGTGACGATCAGACAGACACGCGAGATCCGTATCGGCAACGTGAAGATCGGTGGCTCGAACCCGATCGCCGTGCAGTCCATGACCGCGACGCGCACGCAGGACATCGCCGCCACCATTCGGCAGGTCGAGCTGCTCGAGGCCGCCGGTGCCGACGTCATCCGTATCGCCGTCGACAATCCAAAGGACGTGGTCGCGCTCGCCGAGATTCGCGCCGCGCGTCCGAACGCCAATCTGTCGATCGATTTACAGGAAAATTACCGCCTCGCCGAGAAGGTCGCGCCGTTCGTTCAGAAACTGCGCTACAACCCGGGTCACCTCTACCACATCGAGCGCGACAAGAGCATCCGCGAGAAAGTGCAGTACCTCGTCGACGTCGCACGCGCACACAAATGCGCGATGCGCATCGGCGTGAACGCGGGCTCTGTCGATCCCGACAAGCTCGCGAAGTACGACAAGGATGATTCGATCACGCCGATGATCGAGTCCGCGGCCGAACATTGCGCGATGCTCGACGAGATCGGCTTCGATCAATACTGCGTCTCGATCAAAGACTCGGATCCGAACAAAGTCATCGACGCGAACATGCGTTTCGCAGAAATGCGCCCCGATGTTCCGTTGCACCTCGGCGTCACCGAAGCAGGCATGCCGCCGGACGGGATCATCAAGACGCGCATCGCGTTCGAGCAACTCATCACGCGCGGCATCGGCGACACCATTCGCGTCTCGCTGACACTCCCCTTCGAACAGAAGGGCGAAGAGATTCGCGTCGGCCGCGCGATTCTCGACGACATCAAGGAAGGTCGCTTCCGCTCCGTACCGCGTTTCGAGCACAAGGGACTGAACATCATCAGTTGTCCTTCGTGCTCGCGCGTCGAGAACGAAGCGTTCATCGATCTGGCTCAGAACGTGCGAGAAATTACGCAGTATGCGAAGGATCACGACATCACGATCGCGGTGATGGGCTGCCGCGTGAACGGTCCTGGCGAGACCGATGACGCGGACCTCGGCATGTGGTGCGCGCCGAATTACGTGAACCTCAAGCGCGGACCGGAGTCCCTCGGCCACTACACCTACGACGAGATTCTCGGCAAACTTCGCAACGAGCTCGATCGACTGATCGACGAGCGTCAGACAGCAGGAGCCATTCGTTGAAGCGCGTTCACTACCTGGCCATCACGGCCGCGATCATCATTCTCGATCTCTGGACCAAGTTCCTCGTGCTGACGAAGATAGATCTGCACGAGGCTATCCCGGTCATCCCGAACTTCTTCCAGCTCGTGCACGTACGCAACACCGGCGCGGCGTTCGGCATCGGCGCGAATGCGTCATCGAAGATCGTCCCGATGCTGCTCAATTTCGGCGCGATCGCGGTGTTCTGCGTCGTGCTCGTCTACGCGTTCCGCTCCGCGGTTTCCGATCGCCTGCTGCAGACCGGACTGCATCTCATCCTCGGTGGCGCGATCGGCAATCTCGTCGATCGTTTCCGCTTCGGCTACGTCGTCGATTTCCTCGACGTGTACGTCGGCAATCATCACTGGCCGGCATTCAATGTCGCGGACTCAGCGATTTGCATCGGCATCGCGCTGCTGTTCCTCGACATGCGGAAGAAGCCCGAGACCGACGAGATCGCCAGTGGAGCGGCGGGCTCTCAGCCCGCCGGGTCGTAAGAGCGCGAGAAAAATGGCTGGCTGAGAGCCCGCCACTCCACCTGCACCTCCACGGAATGTACGGCTGCGCCGTACCATTACGACGACCAGCCCCATGACCGATACGCAGAAACTCATTGCCGAGGCCGAGTCGCTCGGCGTTCCCTGGATTGACTCGCCCTTCTTTCCCGCGCTGTTCGAGCGCGCGGAGCTCGATGACGAATCGAAGCGTTTGATTCGCGACTTCGCGACGAACGGCTACGTCATCTTCGACCCGCAGGTGCCGAACTCGTGGATCGACGGCGCGTACAACGAGGTCAAGGACAAGTACTACATCGGCGCGGGGAACTTCTACTCGGACGAGCGCCGCGTGCAGGACGCGTGGGTGTGGGGCGAGAACGTGCGCAAGCTTGCGAATGCGCCGCGCGTGCTCGAAGTGCTGCAGCTTCTCTATCGCCGCAAGGCGTTCCCGTTTCAGACGCTGAATTTCCGCATCGGCTCCGAGCAGAAGACGCACAGCGACATGGCGTTCTTCGATTCGATTCCGCACGGCTTCATGTGCGGCGTGTGGGTGGCGCTGGAGTCGGTCGATGAGACGAACGGTCCGCTGCATTACTACCCGAAGAGTCAGAAGCTCCCGACCTTCAATCTTCACGACCTCGGCCTGCTCGCCAGTGCCGCCGACAATCCGCTGCACAACGTCGGTCGCTACGAACAGTTCGTCGAGCAGCTCATGCCGATGTCGGGCTGCGAGCGCACGGAGTTGCGGATCGAGAAAGGCCAGGCGCTGATCTGGGCCGCGAACCTCTATCACGGCGGCTGCCCGATTCTCGACAAAGCGCGCACGCGCTTCACGCAGGTCACGCACTACTACTTCGAAGGTTGTCTCTACTACACGCCGCTGCACAGCGATCCGGGCATCGGCCGCATCACCGCGCGCAAGATCTACCACGCGGGCGATGGGAGTGTGGTGCCGCAGTTCTACAACGGCCGCATGATCGCGAACCCGGGCGAATGGCCTCCGCGTTTCACGGATGAAGTGGAGCAGGTGATCGAGCAGGCGCCAGTGGTGTTAGGCGCGACGGAAGTCGCGACAACGCCGCAGAAGCTGTCGTTGATGAAGCGAGCGTTCGCAAAATTGAAGGCGTAAGCCGCGGCCGGCACGGCCGGCAGCGCTGGTTGCTTCGCTTCGGCACGCACGGCTGCTTCGTAGGCCAGCTTGTGGTGATCGCATCCGACTGCCTTGGAATCAAGGAGCACGATGCGCGTATTCGCGTTGATCAAGTGAGTGTGCTCTCCACTCTGCGCGCAACGCGCGATTGCTGAATTGCAGGGACAGCTCGCGAGAAAACGCGTGCGATCGAATCGCCGTAGAGATCATTGCCGCCGATCGAGAGGATCACGACATCGGCACGTGCGACGTCAGAATCGCGATGCGATAAAAGCGCGAGCACGTTCGTCGTGCGCGCACCGTTCACACCGAGATTCACAACGCTCGCTGCCGGCAACGCGCTTCGCAACGCTCGTGTGATGCCGCCAACGCGCTCATCGCCCGCACCGTGCGCGACGGAATCGCCGAGGACGACGATGCGGAGCACGCCGTCATCGATGCGCGCGACGCATGGCGCGGACGCATCACACGCGAAAAACAAAAGCGCTGTCACGGCGAGAAGGAATCGCACCTTCATCGATACGCGCTGCAGCGCGATCGGGTTTAAACCGCGATCTCTTTTACCTCGCCGATGATCAGCTTCGGCTCGGTCATGTCCTGCACCTGCTGTGGCGTCACGCCTGGTGCGACTTCGATGATCTGCAATCCATTCGGGGTCACGTCGAGCACGCAGTAATCCGTGATGATGCGGTTCACACAACCGACGCCGGTCAGCGGCAGGTTGCACTCGTTGAGAATCTTCTTCTCACCTTTCTTCGTCACGTGCTCCATCGTCACGATCAGGCGTTTCGCACCAGCGACGAGATCCATCGCGCCGCCCATGCCCTTCACCATCGCGCCCGGCACCATCCAGTTCGCGATGTCGCCTTTCGCGCTGACCTGCATCGCGCCGAGGATCGAGAGATCGACTTTGCCGCCGCGGATCATCGAGAACGAATCGGAGCTCGAGAAAAATGATGCGCCGGGCAGCACGGTCACGGTCTGCTTGCCCGCGTTGATGAGATCCGCATCGACATCGCTGTCCGCGGGGAACGGTCCGAGGCCGAGGATGCCGTTCTCGCTTTGGAGAATCACTTCCATGCCCGGCGGGATGTTGTTGGCGACGAGTGTCGGCATTCCGATGCCGAGGTTGACGTAGAAACCGTCGCGGAGCTCCTGCGCCGCGCGGCGGACGATTTGTTCGCGATTCAGCGGCATGAGTTACCCCTTCCTCGTGGTGCGCTGCTCGATGCGCTTCACGCGCGGCGCGACGACGACGCGATGGACGAAGATCCCGGGCGTGTGGATGCAATCGGGATCGAGCTCACCCGGCTCGACGAGCTCTTCGATTTCGGCGATGCAGATCTTTCCCGCGGTCGCCGCCATCGGATTGAAATTGCGCGCACTCTTGCGATACACGAGATTGCCGAGGCGATCGCCTTTCCACGCCGCGACCATCGAGAAGTCGCCGACGATCCCGCGCTCCATGACGTACATGCGGCCATCGAACTCGCGCGTTTCCTTGCCGTCCGCGACCACCGTGCCGTAACCCGCGGGCGTGAAGAACGCCGGGATGCCGGCGCCACCGGCGCGCATGCGCTCGGCAAGCGTGCCCTGCGGCGCGAACTCGACTTCGAGCTCGCCGGAGAGGAACTGGCGCTCGAACTCCGCGTTCTCGCCGACGTACGACGAGACCATCTTGCGAATCTGCTTCGTCTGCAGCAGCAGACCGAGACCCCAGTCATCGACGCCGGCGTTGTTCGAAACGCACGTCAGGCCGCTGACTTTCTTCTCCACCAGGGCGTTGATCAGGTTCTCCGGAATGCCGCAGAGCCCGAAGCCGCCGACGACGAGCGTGGCGCCGTCGAAGACGTCCTTCACCGCCTCTGCCGCCGATGAGATGACTTTGTTGATCATGGCGGCGGGAAGATACCAGAGATGTGCAACCGCAATCGCGATGCTCCGTAATGACAAGCATGAAGAAGCTCGCGCTGTCCGCCATGCTCGCCCTCGCTGTCGCGCAATCCGCGTTCGCCGGAGGAATCTCGATCGGCCTCGAAAGCAAAGACTCGCGCGTCGAGCTTGCTTCGCGACGCAATCCGCGCAGCGCGCAGCTCGCGATCACGAGCCGCGATGGATCGACGGTGCTGATGCTGACGAAGGACGTCGTCGCGATGCAGCTCAGCGACGCGGCGATTGCGAAGCTCGAAGCGGAGAAAGAGAAGAAGGACACGAACTTTCTCGAAGAGTTGCTGCTCGCGGGCGTGCAGATCGCGATCGGGAAATCGATGGAGTATCCACTCTCGAATCTGAAGGCCGACTATCGCAACGGCGAGCTGCTCTTCACGAATGACAAGAACGAGACGATCTTCAACGAGGTGAAAGTGAACGGCGTCGAGATCCTGAAGAACTTCTCGGCGGCGGACGCTACTCGTTTCGTTGCAGCGGTGCGGGCACAGCAGCGTTCACGCAACTGATTGCCTCGCGCAAGCGGGTCGCACTCGGGCATCTCACGTGTGCGACCCAGCCGAGAATCACGGCCAGCGCGAGGATGCCGAGAAACGGCCACACCGTCGCGCGCCACACCGCGCCCACCCATCCCGGACGATCGGCTTTCTTCGCGCCATTCACGAGCGCACCCGCGAGCGCGACTTCGAACAGCGCTTCAGTGAAGATCGCGGGCGCGGTGTAGATGATGTAGATGCCGGCGAACAACAACGCGACGACGAGCGCGAGGAAGACGATGACGATCACGAGATCATCGCCATCGAAATCGAGATCGAAGCTGAATCCACCGTTGCTGCCTTTGCCCCACGATCCGCCTGAGCCTCCGCCGCTGAATCGTGGCGTCGTCGAGCTCCCAACATCGAACATCGCATCGATGCCGCTGCCGTCGAAGTTGATGCCGCCGAGGCGCACGTACATGAGCCACAGGCGAAAGAGGATCAGAAAGCCGCAGTACGACGCGACGACGGCAAGTCCGTATCGCAGCGCGAGCTGATTCGTGAGCCCCGCGCGCAGCAGCATGTTCGTCGCGGTCAGGCCGGTGAGAAACGTGCCGCCGAGAATCAGCGACATGTGAATGCGCAGAAAGAAGTTGAGCTCGAGCCAGCGCCGAACGCGGTCTTTCGTGACCATTCGCGGAAAGTCTAGTGGGGATGGCCGGACACGGCATCCCGTGCCGACTGCGCGGCACGGGATGACACCGGATCAGTGCGTGTGTGCGTGATCGTGATCGTGGTCGTGATGATGATCGTGATCGTGATCATGCCCCGGCATGTGACCGTGGCTGTGGGTATGACCTTCCATCCCACTCGTGATCTGCTCGACGATCTGTCGCGCGAGCTCCTTGAACGCCTGCGCCGCGGGCGAATCAGGATCGCTCGACACGATCGGCTCGCCCGTGTCGCCGCCGACGACGACTTTCGGATCGAGCGGAACTTCGCCGAGGAACGGCACGCCTAACATCGACGCGGTCTTGCGGCCGCCGCCGTGGCCGAAGATCTCTTCGCGCTCACCGCAGTGACGGCAGATGTAGTAACTCATGTTCTCGACAATGCCGAGGACCGGAACATTGACTTTGCGGAACATCGCCAGACCTTTGCGCGCATCGATCAGCGCCACGTCCTGCGGCGTCGTCACGACCACCGCGCCCGTGAGACCGGCCTTCTGCGTCAGCGTGAGCTGCGCATCGCCGGTGCCCGGAGGAAGATCGATGACCATGAAATCGAGACTGCCCCACTTCACGTCGCTGAGGAACTGATCGATCGCCTTCATGACCATCGGTCCGCGCCAGATCACGGGCGTGTCGGCGTCGGTGATGAGACCGAGTGACATCGTCTTGATGCCGTGGCGTTCCATCGGGATGATCTTCTCGTCCGACTCGTCGACCTGCGGCTTTCCTTCGATGCCGAGCATCATCTGCTGCGACGGACCGTAGATGTCGGCGTCGAGCAGACCGACGCTGTGGCCGAGGGCGCGCAGCGCGAGGGCGAGATTCGTCGAGACCGTCGACTTACCCACGCCGCCTTTGCCCGACGCCACCGCGATGCGGTACTTCACGCCATCGAGCGAGCGCGGCGACATCGCGTGCTGTCCTGAGCTCGCCGATGCGTTTGCCGACGTCGCGCCGCCCTGCTTCGCGCCGATGTGCAGATTCACGCGCACCGATTCGACGCCATCGACGGCGATGACCGCTTTCTCCGCATCGCGCGCGATCTGCTCGCCTACCGCGGGATTCTCGGTCTGGAAGTGAATCGTGAACTCGACCGCGCCGCCGTTGATGAGGATGTCGCGGACGAATCCGAAGGAGACGATGTCGCGCGAAAGGCCGGGAAATTTGACCTTCTTCAGCGCGTCAAGTACCTGCTCCTGGGTTGCTGCCATGTGCTCTCTCCTGTTGATGCCATCGTTCGTACGACTCGCGGATGATCGGGACGGCGTCGTCTGAGGAGCCGACGAGCTTGACGACATCGAAGTCGGACGGGCTGACGAGGCCGCGCTCGAGCATCGTCGAGCGGATCCAGTCGATCAGTCCGGGCCACATTGTACCGACGAGAATCAGCGGATGCTCTTTCATGTGCTTCACCTGCAGTAATTGCCAGACCATGAAGAGCTCCAGCGCCGTACCCACGCCGCCCGGCATCACGATGAACGCGGATGACAGCCGGATGAAATGATGCAGGCGCGAGAAAAAAGTGCGGTGACGAAAGACCTTGTCAACAAACGGATTTGCTGCTTCCTCGGTCGGAAGATGAATCGCCAGACCGAACGATCGCGAATGGCTGTCGATCTGCCCTTCCCGAGCTCCGGCATTCGCGGCTTCCATCAATCCGGGGCCACCGCCCGTGACGATGTCGACGCCTAACCGCGCGAGATCGCTCGAGAGTTTCTTGACTTCTTCGTAGATCGGATCGCCGCGGCGAATGCGCGAGCTGCCGAAGATCGACACGCGATAGTGCTCGACGCGCTCAGGCTGGATCTGGTCGAGGTCATTGATCGTGTCCCAGAGCTGATAGATCGCTTTGTCGAGAATGTGCGTCGGATCCGCGGACGGACGCTTCTTCGCCGACTGCGCGTTGCGCAGCTGCTCCAGTTCGGGGGTCGTCGTACGTGAGGAACGATCGTCGTCTGCCATGCTGTGACTGCCAGCGAGGAGGATGCCATTCGGGGGCGGTAGTCGGTTGTCGGTTGTCGGTTGTCGGGAGGCCACCGCCCGCCGACAGGCTCCGCCGCTCAGCCAAAGTTCGTGGATGGGTGGCGGTTCTCCCGACTACTGACTACCGACTCCTGACTACTTCGTCGTGATCCAGACGTCTTTCGAGAACTCTCTCAACCGCGACTCCGCGGCTCTCGCGTCTGGTTCGGAGTTGAACTTCACGCGCACGCGATAAATCGGACCTTTATCCGTCGCGCCGCGCTCGACATAGGCGCTGGTGAAGCCGCGCTCGATCAAACGCACGGCGAGTGCTTCCGCGGTTTTTTGCTCGGACGTCGAGAGCAGTTGCGCGTACGTGGTGACGCGCTGCGCGCTCGGCGCAGGCGCGGTGGTGACTGGCGCGGGTGCTGGCGCCTGCGTCGATGTCAGCGCGGGTGCAGTCGTTTCAGTCGCGGCGGGTGCGCCTTCCTCGACGATCGCGGCCGTCGACGCGGTATCCGTGGCAGTGACGGTGGTCTCGGTCGCGGCAGGCTCGGATTCGAAGTCGTCGTTCTGAACGCCGAGCTCCACGATCTCGCCCGCCGGCTTTTTCGCTCCCGGCACGACGCTCGCCTCGGTCACCACCGGTGTCGCTTTCTGCACGACGAGACGCTCATCGGACTGGCCTTTGCCGATCATCAAGCCAAACGCGAATGCAGCGGCAAGCGAGAGAAGCAGAAGGACGAAGGCGACGAATGCCTGCCCCGCGGTGAGTGAGATCTCGTAATGAGACTGATCGTCGGCTGCGTGCTGTTCTTCCATCCGTCCATCCTCCCGGAACATCACTGGGCCTTCTGCTGCGGGGCCGCCGCGTTCCAGTTTGTGTGATACACGACGCCGTTGTCAAAGTAGATCGCCGATGCGCCGCCGTCGGCTTTCGGATAGATCCACACCGAGTACACGCGATTCTTCTGTACGACCTGCTTGATCCAGTCTTCGCGCGGCAGGCCGACGAGTTTTCTTACTTCCTCTTCTTTCATCCCCTGCTTCACGGACGCGAATGCGGTCATCGAGACATAGCGCTTCGCTTCCGCGGCGGCGATACGCGCCTGCGCATCGGCGTTCGAGGGATCGAGCGCAAGCGCTTCGCGATAGAGCGAGATGCCTTTGTCGTAACGCGCGAGGACGTTCACGTACTCATCGCCGAGGATGATCTTTTCGCGGGCGAGGAGCGTGGCGGCGCGAGGATCGCCGGTGCGCTCGTGATACTCGCGAACCTTGTCGATGAACACGACGTAGGTCGCCTCGAGCTTCTTGTTGTTCTCGATACGCGTTTCAATCTGCTCTTTGCGCGTCGCGTTCGTCGCGGATTTCTTCTGCGCATCGCGCAGCGTGAGAATCCATTGATAGTCCGCCATCAGCAGACTCCACTCGCGATCGTTCGGCGTCGTCGGCGGACCCGACGGTGCAACCGCGCAAGCAGCAAGAAGAACAGCGAGCAGAACAGGTACGAGACGTTTCGACATCGGTTGTCGTGCGAGAACGAACGTCAGTGCTTCACCGATTCCGCCATGCGCACCGCGTCGCTTTCCGCAGTAGCGCCGAATTCCGCGCGCACTTCGTAGATCCAGCCATACAACAGCTCGGTCAGCACGCGATGCACGACCGCGCCGTGATCGCTGGAGCCGGATGCATAAAGGTTGTTGAGCAGTTGATCGAAATCGACGCGGCCTTCGTTCACGAAGCTCATGCCAGAGAGATACGGCAGCGTCTCGGGCGAGAGGTGCAGCACGACACGATCGGTGAAGTCGTAAACGTGATCACCGATGCGCTGGAACACGAGCGCGAAGACTTGCTGGAAAACGCCGTTGTAGCGCTCGACCAACGCTTCGAGCTCGTACTCGTTCTCCACTGCCGCGCGCTTCTCATCGACGACGGCCGCTTCGGCATCCTGAATGAGATTCACCGCGAGCAATCCCCAGATCGTGCGGAAGGTCTGAAAGTTCGTGAGGTAACTGCGCGCGCACAACTCTTCGACGTGCTGTGGCTCGGCGAGCAGATTGAGAATGTGCGTTTCGTCGTCGGTGAGCTCGAGTTGAAACGTGCGTGTGTCCGCGCCGGGAACTTGTTCGAGCGTGCGATCGAGTCTGCCGACGCCGCGTGTGATCAAGGACCAGTGCTCGATGCGACGCACGCCATCGAGGATGAGTCGCTCGGTCATCATCGGCAACACGATGATCCCCTCGGGCATCTCGGACTGAAACTCGATCGTGTACGAGCCGGTGCGATGCGCCATGGCATTGAGCACGATCGCATTCGCCTGCCGCTCCGCCGCGCGCGATAACTCGTCGCTCGCGAGATACCCGAGCTCGACGAGCAATCCCCCAATGCGCCGCGCAACGACAAGCCGCTCCATCGCATGGTTGTACTGCGCGATCGACAACTCGCCGCCGCGCAACAACGTCTCCGCCAACCCCATGTCCGGATCAGAGCTCGACGCATACACGATGCGCCCTTCATAAAAGTAAATCGCGTCATTGCGCCCAATCGCGTCGAGCGAAAGCACCGCCGTTTCATTGCTCCGCACGATGGAGCGAATGAGATCCGGAACAGTGGTCTCAGCGAGCGTGCCCTGGATGGAGAGGGAGTCGTCCATGTCTGTATTCTAGTTGCCGGTTGTTGGTTGTTGGTTGTCGGGAGTACGATCACAACTCCACACACCGCCGCGCGTCCGTCGCGTGTCTCCTCGCATCGAATTCGTATGGGTGATTATCGTGAGCTCGAGGTGTGGCAGAAGGCGCGGAAACTCTCCACTCACGTCTTTCGCAAAACCGAGCCGTATCCGTTGAAGGCGCGGGTTCTCGTGGAACAGATGCAGCGTGCAGCACTTTCGGTTGCGTCCAACGTGGCTGAAGCACACGGACGTCACACGTCGCGTGACCGCATTCACTTCCTGGTCATTGCACGGGGATCGCTTGCGGAGCTCGAAATGCAGACGCTGGTCAGCGGCGATCTTGGCCATCTTTCGCCGCGACAGACGGAGATCATCGTGTCCGCAACGCATCAACTCGCGAGACAACTCAACGCGCTGATTCGGCACTACCGGTCGCAGGTTCGTCACCCCCAACAACCGACAACCAACAACCGGCAACCAATTCCGGCCTAAAATCCCCCCAATGCCCCATTCCGCCGCGCTCTACACCACTCGCGACGATCTCGCCGATCGTCTGCGTGACGTCTGTGCGGATTGGGTCTTCAAACTCAACGACGATGCGGAGCGGATTGCGGTGATCGATGTTGGGGTGGAGAGGCATGCGGGCAAGAGCGTCGTGCGCATTGTGCTCACGCTCGGTGAGGCGCAGGAGCGGAAGCATGGGGAGTTGCGCATCGATCGGGAGACGTTTCTCGCGAGTCCCGCGGACTTTCTTGAATTCGCGGCGGATCTTGCGGATGCGGCGATGCATGCGGCGCGGCTCGAGCAGGAGTCGATTTACCTGCGGCAGATTCATGAGCTGATGACGTTGATTGATGCCGAGGCCGTGTCGGAGCGGATTACGTCGACGGTGCTGGAGCTACTCGAACTTCCCTACGGCACGCTCTTTCTTCATGACCCGCGACTCGAACGCTACGTCGTCAGCTACAGCAACGATCCCGGCAATCGCGAGACGAATGAATTTCTCCCCGGCGTTCCGAACGATCTCCTGCAGCAGGCACTGGCTTCGCCGAAATTGTTCGCGTATTCGCGCACCACGGCAGGCAACGGTTTGATGATCATGCCGCTGCAGGTGCGCGACGATCTGCTCGGCGTGATCAAAGTGCCGCTCGCCGCGGGCGACAAACTCTGCGAAGACACCACCGTCCGCGTCACTGAATACCTCGGCGCCGTCGCGCAGGTGTTGAGCAACGTCTACCAACTCACGCGCAGCCGCGATCTTGCCATGCGCGACGATCTCACCAAGGCCTACAACCGCCGCTTCTTCGAAACGTACCTCGACGAAGAGATCGAACGCTCGCGCCGCTACGGCACGCTCTTCTCCATCATCTTTCTCGACCTCGACGATCTGAAGATGGTCAACAACATGTACGGCCATCTCAGCGGCTCGCGCACGTTGCAGGAAGTCGCGAAACGCATCCTCAGCGCGGTGCGCGGCATCGACAAAGTCGTGCGCTTCGGCGGCGACGAGTTCTGCGTCATCCTTCCGCAAACCGATCAGGAACAAGCCATCGCGGTTGCGAATCGCATCTCGCGTGCGATGTCCGCGAGTCCGCTCAAGATCGATTCGAACGTCATCGTCTCGATCACCGCGAGCTTCGGCATCGCGACGTATCCGACGCATGCGATCACGAAGGAAGGTCTCATTCGTCAGGCTGACGCCGCGATGTATCGCGTGAAGTCGTCGACGAAGAACGCGGTCGGCATCGCGGAGTTGACCGACAGCACTCGCCCGCTCGCGTAGACTGCGATTCGTGCGGATCGCGCAACTCGTTCTCCCTTCGGCCTCCCAATTCGAACGCAAGCACCAGCGCGCCGACTTCGAAGCACTGAGCGCGAAGCACGAGATCGTCGATCTCGCGAACGCGGAAATCGCGCACGTTTACGCGAGCGGCGAACTGCGTGCGAACGATGTTGCCCACATCACCGTGCCGTATGTTGCAAGCACGAACGTCCAGAAGTCGCGCTGGGCGTTCCGCAAGATTCACGAGCCGCGTGTCATCCTCGATCCGGTGGAAACTCCAGAAGCAGTGGAGGAACGCTACTGGAACGTCGAGCGGCGTCCGCCGAACGCGAATCGCATCGCTAGTTTCGCGCGTCCAGGTGTGCGAAACATGATCGAACAGACGCTCACGCGCATTCATCGATTTCGCGACGATGTGACGTGGGACATTCTCGATCATCCACCTTCGCCGGAAGATCTAACAATCGTGGATTTATGGGTCGATCCAGCGATCGAAGAAAGCGACCTCGACGGCTACGTCGCGGAGGCGTTAGTCGTTGGTTTGCCGATAGTTGCGGCGCGAACCAGCATCAACTCCCAACGCCTCGAAAAAGGCCGCACGGGATGGCTGGTTCCTCCACGCGATCCGAACGAGATGACTCATGCGATACTAGCCGCCCTGTTCAAACCAGAGGTGGCTGAGAACAAGCTGGCGGCGGCTCGCCAGACGATTTCGAAGTTCAGAGCGAGGCAGCGCATGCGCGTCCTCGGCCAGGCATACGAAACATTGACCCGATGAACCTTCTCAGCGATCTACCCCAGGCCCAGCGACGCGCCATCGACCTCGTGAAAGAGGTTGCCGTCGAAAAGGCTTGTCACCCATTTCTCGTCGGCGGCCCGGTCCGCGACATCCTCCTCGGGCGTCACGCGATCGACGTCGATCTCACGCTCGAAACGGGCGGCTCCACACTCGCTCGCGCGATCGCGAAACGCATCGACGGACGCGTGCGCTCGTTCCCGCAGTTCCTCACGTACAAAGTCACGGCTCCGGAGTTTCCGGAGATCGACATCGCCACCGCGCGCAAGGAACGGTATCGCCATCCCGGCGCGCTGCCGGCGGTAACCGCGGGTCGCCTCAAAGACGATCTGATTCGCCGCGACTTTTCGATCAACGCAATCGCCTACGATCTGCTCGAAGAGACGCTGCACGATCCGACGAACGGTGCGCAGGACATCGAAGCGCGCGTCGTGCGCGTGCTGCACGACAAGTCGTTCGTCGATGATCCGACGCGCATCTTTCGCGCGATTCGTCTCATGGTTCGACTCGACTTCGCGCTCGAAGAAAACACCGCGCGCTTCATGCAGGAAGCGATCGACGGCGGCGCGATGCAGACGATCTCGAAGGAGCGCATCTGGCGCGAGCTGTTTCTCGCGATGGATGAAGCGGAAGCGCCGGAAGTGCTGACGCAACTCTCCGCGCGCGGCGCGCTCGATGTGTTGTTCGCACGGCGTGCGCCCGAGGATTTGCGACGCAGGCTCGGGATGCTCGGCGAACAACTCGCGCGCACGCCCGAAGTCGATCGCTATGTGATCTACACCGGCGCGCTGCTGCACGGGGACGCATCGCCAATCGATTTCGAAGGCTCCGGCTTTTCGCAAAAACGCGCGCGCATCGTCGTCGAGATTGCGAACGAGCTTCCGCGCGTCGTCGAGACACTCACCGGCGCGCCTGACGACCGCGAGCGATTTCGTTTGTATCGCTCGTTGTCGCACGAGATGCTCGCCGTGCTTTCCGCCGAACATCCCGAGCAGCGCGAGTATCTGCGCCGCTATCACGACTTCGAGCGCTTCACGATTCCGCTGCGAGGCAACGATCTCGAAGTGCCGGGCGGACCGCACGTCGCGCGCGCGCTCGAAGAAACGCGCGCGGCGGTGTTCAGCGGCGAAGTCGCACCGGAAGATGCGCGCACGTACGCGCGTCGCGTCGCGAAGCAATATCTCGAGGAAATGCGGTGACATTGCGATCGATCGTGCTCGCGGCGCTCCTCGCCTTCCCCGCGTTCGCGCAGCACGACATCACGCAGGTCGATCCGGTCGCACCCGACACCGCGATCGCGACACCGGTTCCCGAGAAGCAACTCAGGAAACTCAAAACGTACGAGATGCCGGAGCTCACCGGCGCGAAGCAGGCGCTCGGGCCGCAGCTTCTCGATGGTCAACTGCGCAAACCGATGATCGACTTCATGACCACGGAAGGCGCGGTGGAGCAACGCATCTCGATCTTCGAAGGTGGTCTCGTCGTTGTGAAGATGACCGGGGCCGCGGGCATTCGCAAGAAGGTGCTGATCCCCGAAGACAGTTTGAAAAATTACACGCGCACGGCAACGGCGAAGAATCTTCGCGCGGTCGATCAGCACTGGCTGCCGGTGCCGGATCCCGATCGTCGCGCGCTGCTGCGCATCTACGACACGGACGGCACGTACGTCGAGCGTGTGTTTCATCCGGGCCGCGTGTTGTCGAAGCAGATCGTCGATCAGATCGAGCCGTTGCGCGACTTGCTGCGCGTGGTTTCCGAGGATCGGGGCGTGACGACGACGATTGCGGGGTACGAGCCGAAAGCCGGCG
>JACZCU010126986.1_pt1 | contig 28662 bp, 28 predicted proteins | sample 8641851 | NCBI WGS metagenome assembly JACZCU01 (sample SAMN15324605, study PRJNA640507) | soil metagenome | isolation source: monocropping sugarcane control | place: China: Luxin town, Laibin City, Guangxi Province | collected 2019-07-25 | depth 10cm m | reverse complement strand
TCGGTGTTGACGATGACGTCCGCGCCGAGGCGCAGCGCCGCGTCGATGCCGGCGACGAACGCCGCGGCAAGACCACGATGCGATTTCAATTGCAGGATGTGTGTCGCGCCCGCTTTGCGTGCGGCGTCGACGGTCTTGTCGGTGGACCCGTCGTCGATGACGAGCGTCTCGATCGACGTAATGCCGTCGATCTTCTTCGGAAGGTCGCGCAGAGCCTGCGCGATCGTCGCCTCTTCATTGAAGGCGGGGATTTGAATGATCAGTTTCATGAATGCTTTGTCTGCCGCTATGAATTGAAAATTGAAAGTTGAAAATTGAAAATGGTGCGGCTGGAGACTTTCTCAATTTTCAATTTTCAATTTTCCATTTCGCTGAAAGCGTCGGTGATCATGCCGGTCGAGCGCATCGGCGGCGACGCGGAACGCGCCATCGCGTCGGTTGTCAATCAGGAAGCGCCGTTTTCGTTCGAGCTGATCGTCGTCTCGGCTCAGCCGCTGGAACTCCCGCAACGAGCCGGGGTCCGAAACGTGATCGAAACGGATCGTAATCCCGCAACTCGAAGAAATCGAGCGGCTTCCGAGGCGAAGGGGGAGGTGCTGGCGTTCATCGACGATGATGCGATCGCCGATCCGCGCTGGCTCGCGAACGCGATTGCGTACCTCGATACGCATCCCGATGTGCTCGCGGTGGGTGGTCCCGATCCCGCGCCGCCGGACTCGCCGGTGAATGAATTGATCTCCGACACGCTGCTCGCCGCGAAGTACATCGGCAGCGGGATTGCGGCGCATGAAAATCGTCGCGGCGTGTTCGATGTGAAGCATGCGAGCGACGTCGCGCTCGTGAATCTTTTCGTGCGTCGCAGCGCATTCACGGGATTCGACGAGAAGATCGGCTACATCGGAGAAGACACGGCGTTGCTGAAGGAGCTGATGCAGCGAGGCCGCGTTGTGTATCACGATCAGATTCGCGTCTTTCATCGACGCCGCGCATTTCCTGGTCCGTATCTTCAGCAACGCTGGCGCTATCGCGTGAAGACCGGGTTGCTGCAACGCGAGCGCAAAGATCCGCGCGTGACGCTGTTCGTGATCGCGGGTGCGATCGGGTTGCTGTTCGCGCCGTTGTTCGCGATTCCGTACGCGCTGGCGATGTGGATCTTCGGCATTCGCGCGACGCGGTTGCCGATGCAGTACTGGCCGCTGATCCCGTTTTACTTCGCGATGCATCACCTCACGTACTGGGCCGGGATTGTGACGGGGCTCACGTCGCAGCGGAAGTAAGGCACGTGCGATGCAGGCGCATCGCGCATGATCACCGCTCCCGATGTCGCCGATCTCGATTCCACTTTGATCCGGCGTGGCGTGCAGGCCGCGACGTTCACGGACATGGCCGAGTTCGTCGAGACATTGGAAAAGCGTCCGCTCGATAAGTTGCTGACTGAGCTGCCGGCGCTGGCGAGTCTCTCAGAAATGAAGTTCAGCCTGGCGCGACAGGTGATTCGCCGCCGCGCGCGTGGGCTGACGGAAGTCGATCGCGAGCAGTTGCGTGCGCTTGCATTCGAGCTCGCGGAGCAGACGAATGCCGAGGTGGGGGAGAGGATTCGGGGCATGTTCGCGCTCGCGTGAGACGCTCGCGCGGATTGAGGATTGAGGATTAGAAACGTGCGAAGCCACCGCAATCCTCAATTCTCAATCCTTAATCCTCAATCCCCGTTCAGGTGAAGGGAAATACCCTAAACTCCCGTCGCGGTTGACCTCGATCGCGGCACGATGAAATTCTCCGACAAGTTCCAGTACCTCCGTTATCTCGTCGACAAGCGCGGCATGCGCCCCGTCTACCTGATCCTCGGCCTCACGTACGACTGCAATTCATTCTGCCGTACGTGTTTCAACTGGGAACAGCTCCGCAAAAACAAAGAGCACGAGTTGTCGCTCGACGAGATCAGGAAGACGCTCTCGTCGATGGGCGATCTGCTGTTCATCGTGATGAGCGGCGGCGAGCCGTTCCTGCGCCGCGATCTACCGGACATCTGCGAATTTCTCTCGACGAACAACAACGTCAAACAGATCACGATCCCGACCGGCGCGATCACAAGCGATCTGATCGCGCGCCAGGTCGAGACGACAGTGCAGCGCTGCCCGAACACGCAGATCGTCGTGAATCTCTCGATCGATCACATCGGCGAGAAGCACGATTGGATTCGCGGGGTTCCGAACAACTACGAGCGAGCGAAGAAGACGTACGCGCTGCTGATGCCGCTGAAGGAGCGTTACGCGAATCTCACGGTGAACGTGCACACGTGTTTGTGTACGTACAACGCGGATGATCTCGATGTGATGTTCGAAGGCGTGAAGCGCGATTTCCCGAAGATCTCGTTCCATTCGTTCGAGATGCTGCGCGGCGATCAGCCGGACAAGAACATTCAGCCGATCACGACGGAGAAGTACCGCGCGCTGTTGCCGAAGCTCGAGGAGTACTGGAGCTCGTTCCGCAATTACGACGGCTTCCTGAAATTCGTGAAGGTGTATTCGCGACAGATGGAGCTCGCGGTGCTCGAGCAGGAAACGCAGGTGCGTCCGTGCCACGCGGGTCGCGTGAGCGGCGTGCTCGATGCGCGCGGCGAAGTGCGCATGTGCGAGCTGCGTGATGCCGTGGGCAACGTGCGCGACACGGGCTACGACTGGGACAAGCTCTGGTTCTCCGAAGCCGCCGACGAGCAGCGACGCTCGATCCGCGCGAAGGAGTGCCACTGCACGCACTCGTGCTTCATGTCGTCGAGTCTCGTGTTCGACTGGCGCACATGGGGTGCGTATTTGCAGTCGACGGTCGTGAATTTTCTTTCAGTGGCATGAGTGGTAGTCGGTTGTCGGTAGTCGGTTGTCGGGAGAACCGTCAATGACGACATCTGGTCTTGCGTCTCTCCCGACACCCGACAACCGACTACCGACTACCGCCGTAATCGGCCCCGTCCCCCCATATCGCGCCGGCATCGCCTACTGCACGAAAAAACTTGCTGAGGAGCTTGGCGCGGAGGTCATTTCGTTCTCACGACAATTTCCGCGCTCGCTTTATCCCGGCTCTTCCGACATCGATGAAACGCTGCCGCGATTCGATGCGCGATTTCTGCTCGACATCATCAATCCCATCACATGGATTCGCACGGGATTGCTGCTGCGTCGCGAGAAACCGGATGCGGTGATTTTTGTGTGGTGGGTGTGGGTGTGGGCACTTCCGTACCTCACGATCCTCGCACTTCTGCCGAGACGTACGCGCGTCCTTCTGCAATGCCACAACATCGGCGATAAGGAACCGGCGGCGTGGAAACGCTGGCTCACGAATCGCGTGCTGAATCGTGGCGATGTGCTCGTCGTCCATGCGAAGAGCGAAGCGGACGATGCGCGAAAACGCACGTCGAAGCCGGTCGTCGAAACGTTTCTTCCCGTACACGAGTTAGGCGGCGCGATTCCGTCGCGCGACGACGCGCGCAAACAACTCGGCCTCTCCGGCAACATCGCGCTCTTCTTCGGGCACGTACGTCCGTTCAAAGGGCTCGACATCGCACTGCGCGCGTGGCCGATGCTGCGCGAGCGAGTCACGCTCGTCGTCGCGGGCGAGGCGTGGTGGAAAGGGGAGGAAGAGTATCGGCAACTCGCGAGGGGACTCGACAACGTGCGACTCGAGTTTCGCTTCATCCCTGATTCCGAGATCGCGACGTACTTTGCCGCGAGCGATGTCGTGCTTGCGCCGTATCGCATCGAAGCGCAGAGCGGAGTCGCGCTGACCGCGTTTCATTTCGCACGACCAGTGATCGCGACGACCGTCGGCGGTCTTCCCGAGATCATCGAGGAAGGCGCGAACGGCTTGCTCGTCGAGCCGGAGAATCCCGCGGCGCTCGCGAAGGCAATCGATGCGTTTTTCGCGCGCGACGATCGTGAGAGCATGGAGCGACACGCCGCCGCTTCGGCCCGTAAGTATTCGTGGACGGAATACGGACGACTGTTTCGAGACTTGGTGAACGCGCGATGAAATTCTCCCCGAGCCGTATCAAAGTCGGCCTCGAGCTGACGTCGAAGTGCAACCTGCGGTGCGGCATGTGCCCGCTGCCGGTGCTTCGCCGTCCGTACGAGGACATGGAATGGTCGCTCGTGGAGAAGGCCGAGCGCGAGATTCACGGCAACGGTCTCAAGCTGAAGTGGCTGCACGAGATGGGCGAGCCGCTGTTGTACTCGCGCATCGATGATGCGATTCGCCTGTTCCCCGAGGCGAGCTTATCGACGAACGGACTCGTGCTCACGCCGGAGATCGGCGCGAAGCTGCTCGCGACGCCGCTGAAGCGCATTCGCATCTGCGTCGACTCCATCGATCCGAAGGTGTATCCGCAGTTGCGCACCGGCGGTGATTTCGACCGGCTCGTTGATCTCACGCAGAAGTTTCTGAAGCAGGCGAAGGGCGCACCGCTGCGCATCGAGATTCAAAAGATGCGCTCGCGTCTCACCCTCGGCGAGACCGTCGACGATTTCAAGAAGCTGTTCGATCTGAAGTCGTATCGCAACGCGCGCGTGATCGAGAAGACGTGCGAGGCGCTCGACATCAACGAAGAGACCGATCTGCACGGAAAGTTTTATGGCTGCGTGCAGGGCGCGTTCTTCACGTGGGTCGTGATTTTCGCCGATGGCCGCGTCACGCACTGCTGCTACGACGCGCATGGCGATCAGGTGATGGGCGATCTGAAAACGCAGTCGCTGCGCGAGATCATCGAGTCGGATCGATTCGCGCAAATGCAGGCCGCGTTCGATGCACGCGATTTCTCCGCGCTGCCGCGCTGCGGTGAATGCTTCAAGCACGGCGGCGAGTCGCACGCGTTCAACGATGTGCTGACGAAGGTGCAGAATCTGCCGAACGTCGCGAAGGATGCAGTGCGAAAGGTCATCGACCTGCGATATCGATGACCGTCCTCCTGAATCTCGTTCTCGGCATCATCCCCACGCTGATCCTCGGCGCATCGATCGCCGCGGGCATCGAAGACGACGATCGTCATCGCCGCGTGTTTCTGCTCGTGTACGGATTGTGGGCGTTCACGCTCGCGGGCTGGAACTGGCTCGAATCGAGCCACGTCGCATGGATCGCGCTGTGGCTCGCATTCGGTGTGATCGCGTTCGCGATTCTCGGCGTGCGTTCTAGAGCGCCTCGAGTGTGATCGTCCATCCGGTCGGATTGCTCTCCGACAAATCCGAGCTCTGGTTGCACTGATCGTCGTACGCGAACGCGTAGCACAAGCCGTCGTCAGCGAGTGTGTGCAGCAGTTGCGCGTAGCCGTTCCACGTGCCGCCGCTCGGATAGAAATCAGCGACGGTGCAATCCGGCTGTTGCGTTTTCGAGAGGATGCCGCGATTGATGGCCGTGGCGACGACATTCGCGACCGCGCCCATCGCGGTGTTGCCCTGATCGAAAACTCCGTTGCAGTAGAACGCCTGTGACGTGGTCGGATAACCGATCTGGCCGACGTAGGTGCCGCCGAGTGTAATGACCATCGGCGTGTTTGCGCCTTTCGTGGTGCCGAGGTAATTGCCGGCGAATTGACCGCCGGTGATGCTGATCTTCAGCGGCGATCCGGATTGATATTGATTCCACGCGTTCTTGATGACGGTGTCGAGGAACGTCGATGAGAACAATCCGAGATCGATGCCGTGACTCGGATTCAGGATGCGCAGTTGCGTCGTGCCGTTCGTCAGCGCGAGCTTCGCGTACGTCGCGTTGCTCGTGAACGTCGAGAAGATTTCGGAGCGGCTCTGATTCCAGCCGCCGGCGTTTTGCGTGCCGTGCTGCGTGCCCGTTACCTGCATCGAGATCGGCAGACCGAACGCATCGACCTGCGTGAGATCGCAATTGAGTCCGCCCGCGTTGAACGTGAACTCGAGCACGTCGTACTGGATGTTGTAGTTCGGATTGCCGGTGTCCCATCCCGCCGGAAGCTGCAGGCCGATACCGCCGGGCTGATGCGAGTCCGAGACCGTGTTGATGACGAGCGGGCTCGTGATGGAAAAGTAGATCTGTCCGGAGACGAGTTGCGGAAGCGCGAGCTTGCCGCCCGTGAGCGACGTGAGTTGCAGCGTGGCTTGCGATGGATTTGTGAGCGAGAACTCGGTTGTCGATCCGTCGGCATTCACGAACGCCCAGAGATTGTTCGCATCGAGTCCGATGATGGCGAGGTAGATGGCGGAATCAGGCTGGCCGGTGCTGTTCGTGATCGTCAGCGGGACCGTAGTCGGGGTGGTCATGATTGCTGTCTCTCCTTACGTCCAGAATGACGTAGGAGACCAGCCGAGCGCAACCGGTGCAGAGGCACGAACGTTCTGATCGAGCGCGAGTGCGTCCGCGAATCCGCCGAGCTCTTCTCGCGCTTCGTCGAGCGGTGTTCCTTCGACATTCGGAAACACGTCGCGCGCACGTTGGACTTCGGCGATCGCGTGAAAGACGCCGCGCGCGTTTCGTTCGACGACGAGCCGATAGAGCGTCGCGACATCATCGCGATGCACGAGCGGCCAGCGATTCAGGCCATCGCCGATGTACATCGGATTCTCGAACAACCACGCGCCTTCGCCATGAATCATGCCCGGACGAATCACCGCGCCGCCGGCATCGAGCACGATGCGTTCGTGTTCCGCGCGCGCACCGCTCGCGGGTGAGGATTCATCGCCATCGTCGACATTGCCGAGGACGAAGAGCACGGAGGTGTAGATGAGTTTCGAGGAGGCGAGCGCTTCGACGAACGCGCGATCAACATTCATCCGATCGCTGCCCGATTCGACGCCCGCGTGCACGATCACGTCGTGCGCATTCGCCACGTCGAGGAATGTGGCTGGATCGCGCAGATCGCCGTGACGCGGCTCGATGCCGTAACTCAGCACACGCGCGGCGCTCGTCGAGGAACGCACGAGCGCCGTGACGTCATGACGACCGCGAATCAATTCCGCCGCGATCGCGGACCCGAGGAAGCCGGTGGCGCCGGTGAGGAAGATGTTCATTGGTTGCCGGTTGATGGTTGTTGGTTGTCGGGGGAACCGCTCCGCTGAGCGCACGTGCTCCGTGGCGGTTCTCCCAACAACCGACAACCACCAACCGACAACCAACTACCGGTAGCTGATCCCAATATCATCCATCGTCAGCACTCCGCATCTTGCCTGCGTGATGCGTGGGATGGAGTTCACCACCATTGCGGCGGTGGCGCGATCGCCGTGGACGCCGCCTTTGATTTCCATCTCGACATCGGGCGTGCCTTTCACGATCACGCGATCGGCGGCGACCGCTTCGGCTCCGACATACATGCGCAATTCGAGACTCACGTTGATGCGGCTCTTGCCGTAGATCGTTTGATGTACGCCCGCGACCTGGCCCGGTTGCACTTTGAGGTACTGCGTGACGATCTCGCGATCGGCGAGGATCGGCTCGATCGTTTCGTCGGTCACCGATTCGAACTCCACGCCGAGTCCTTTGCCGACCATCATCAGAGACTCTTTGAGTCCCATATGTTTGATCTTGCCGGAAGCGACGGCGCTGCGAAATTCATCGACCGTCATCGATGCGCCGACTTTGCGCTGCAGCGGCTCGCGTCGCGTCGATGCGTTCTGAATGCGAATGATGTCGACCGACTTCACGTCCTGACACACCGACGTGATCGTGAGCGGAAGTTTGTCCATCACGAAGCCGGGATTCACACCGGTGCCGAGGAGTCCGACGTTCTTCGCGCGTGCGATGTGCTGCAGGTGCTCGCGCACTTCGCGATCGAGCGGAAACGAAAGCTCTTCGCACGTCGAGATCACGTGGCTTCCGCGATCGAGCAGCGATGCGAGTTGCGCTTCGACTTCTTTCAAGCGCGAGCCGGTGGAGTGACACACGACGTCGGGACGGCCTTGCAAATCCGCGGTGACCGGAATGCCGACCGGTTGGCCGAGGCCGATCACCTCGCCGAGATCCTTCCCGATTTTGTTCGGATCGATGTCGACAGCGCCGACGACTTTGATCCACGGCTTCGTGAGCAGCAGACGCGCGATCTCGGCACCGATGGGACCGATGCCGTATTGAGCGACGGTGATGGGTTGCGGTTGATTCATGGAGGACGGATTGTAAGGGGTTGGCGAGGCACTCATTCAAAGAGTGTTTTCTCCTCGCGATCAACTTCCCCGTCCTCGTCTTCGTCATCCAGAAAATTCGAAAGCCCCACGCCGACGAGCCGGTACTTTGCATCGGCAGGAAAATCGAATCGATCGAGGAGCGCGATGGCGATGCGCGCGATGTCTTCGCCGCTGGCTGGAATCTCCGGTGGACTGAGCTGCCGTGTCGCGGTTTTGAAATCCGGCGTGCGCAGTTTCACAGTGACCGTGCGTCCGCGCATCTCGCGCTTTTCGAGCGCTTCCCACAACTTCTCCGACTCGCCGCGAATCCACTCCGCGGCTTCCGCGCGCGTGACGTCCTCTCGGAACGTGTTCTCACTCGACCACGACTTGCGTTTGCGCGACGGCTCGACCGGCGATTCATCGATGCCGCGCGCGAGCTCCCATAGACGCACGCCCCATTTGCCGAAGCGCGTCGTCAGCTCGTCTTGCTCGAACTGCAGGAGATCCCCAACGGTGGCGATCCCCATGTCCGTCAGTACGGCTTCCGTCGCTTTGCCGACGCCTGGGATTTTGCGAACGGGGAGGGGAATGAGAAACCGCTGCACCTGGTGCGGCTTGATCACGAAGCAGCCGTCGGGCTTGCGCCAGTCGGAGGCGATCTTCGCGAGGAACTTGTTTGGCGCGACGCCCGCCGATGCCGTGAGGTGCGTCTCGATGCGAATCTCGCGGCGAATCACTTCCGCCGTTTCGGTCGCGGTCGGAATGCCGGTGAGCTCGTGCGTGACGTCGAGATACGCCTCATCGAGCGACAGCGGCTCGACGAGTGGTGTGTGACGCTCGAAGATCTCGCGAATCTGCCGCGACACTTCGCGATAGCGATCGAAATCAGGATGCCGCCAGATGCCATCGGGACAGAGCCGCTTCGCGCGCGACGCGGGCATCGCCGAATGCACGCCGAACTTGCGCGCCTCATACGACGCCGCACAAACGACACTGCGCTCGCCCGCCCATCCGACGATGACCGGCTTGCCTTTCAGCGACGGATCATCGCGCTGCTCGACGGATGCGTAGAACGCATCCATGTCGACGTGGATGATTTTGCGGATGGACACGGGGAGATGGTAGTCGGTTGTCGGTAGTCGGTTGTCGGGAGACCACCGACCACCCACGAGGTTTAAGGCTCGCTGATCGAGGACCGTGGGGCGGGCGGTGGTTTCCTGACAACCGACAACCAACAACCGACAACCACTCCACACCCTGTATCCTCGCGAACGATGACGTCCTTCGACCTCACCACCCCTGCCTTTCTCGTCGATCGCTCCATCGTCGCTCGCAATTGCGCGCGGATGCGCGGCAAGGCGCGCGAGTCGGGCGTGGCGTTTCGTCCGCATGTGAAAACGCACAAATCCGTCGAGATCGGACGCATGCAGCACGACGGCAGCGCCTCCGCGATCACCGTCTCCACGCTCGCCGAAGCCGAAGCATTCGCGGCGGATGGATTTCGCGACATCACTTACGCCGTGCCGATTGCACCCGCGAAGCTGCCGCGTGTTGCAGCGCTGCAATCGACGATCGATCGATTGAACATCCTCGTCGACAGCGAGCTCGCGTATCTCGCGATCGAAGCGTACGCCGCGGCGCACGACGTCACGTTCGATGTGTTTCTCAAAGTCGATTGCGGCTATCACCGCGCGGGTGTCGATCCCGAGAATCCCGACAGCGTGCGTCTCGCGATGCAACTCGGGCGCTCCGAGCGCATTCGCTTTCAGGGCCTGCTCACGCATGCGGGGCACTCGTATCACGCGCGCGATCGCGAAGAAGTGCGTCGCGTGGCGGCGGAAGAGTCGGCGTGCCTCAGCCGCTTTCGCGCGTTGCTCGCGACGGAAGGGTTGGGCGAGACGCGGCGCAGCATTGGATCGACGCCGACGCTGGCCGTCGTCGATCGATTCGACGAATGCGATGAAGTGCGTCCCGGCAACTACGTGTTCTTCGATGCGTTCCAGGCGACGATCGGTTCGTGCACGCTCGACGATGTTGCGGTCTCGGTGCTGACGACGGTCGTCGGTTCGTATCCGGAGCGCAACACGCTGATCGTCGACGCCGGCGCTCTCGCCCTGTCAAAAGACCTCGGGCCCGATCACGTGCTGCCGCAGTTCGGCTACGGGATCGTGTGCGATCTCGACCTTCGTCCGCTGCCGATGCGCATCGCCGCGTTGTCGCAGGAGCACGGTCGCATCGAGATGTCGCACGCGAACGTGCCGGTCGGCACGCAGTTGCGCATCCTGCCGAATCACTCGTGTCTCACCGCGGCGATGTTCGATCGCTATCACATCCTCGACGAGAACCGCGTCGTCGATGAGTGGAAGCCGGTGCGCGGATGGTGACGCCGGTGCTCGTCGACGGACCGGCGAAGGCGAAGCACACGTATCTCTTCGCGCATGGCGCGGGCGGTGCGATGGACACGACCTTCATGAACGAAGTCGCTGCCGCGCTTGGTGATCGCAGGATTCGCGTGGTGCGCTTCGAGTTCCCGTACATGCACGCGCGACGCACGAGCGGCAAGCGCGGCGCGCCCGATCGTCAGCCTGTTCTGCTCGACGCGTGGAAACGCGTCATCGAAGAGCACGGCGGCGGACCGAAGGTCGTGATCGGCGGCAAATCGATGGGTGGCCGGATGGCGACGATGGTCGCGGATGAGGTGCGTGCGCGCGGCGTCGTCTGCTTCGGCTATCCGTTTCATCCGCCTGGAAAACCGCAGCAATTGCGCACCGCGCATCTCGAGCAGTTGCAGACTCCGGCGCTCTTCATTCAGGGCACGCGCGACACGTTCGGAAACTCGGACGAGGTCGGCACGTATTCGCTTTCATCCAGGATTCGTGTCGAGTGGATCGAAGGGGGAGATCACTCGTTGTTCCGCTCGAGCACGAAAGACCCTGAAAGGTTCTCACGCGTCGTCGATCTCGCTGCGACCTTCATCACGTCCTTGTAGTGCAGTTCCATCTAGCCGTGGCGGCAGATTTGCTGATAGAGTTACTTCCAGAGATGCGGCCTACCGTCCTTGTGGTTGAAGATGACCCCTCCACGCGTGAAGCACTTCGTCGCGTGCTGGAGAACGATGGCTACACGGTTCACATCGCCGTGGACGGAGAGAAGGCGGTCGGCAGTCTCGCGCAGAACAAGTACGACGCGGTCGTGCTCGACATCGCTCTGCCGAAGATGAGCGGTACGGACGTGATGGAGTACGTCGCCAGCACGACGCCGTCGCTGCTCGAATCGATCGTCGTCGTCACCGGGCTCGAGGTGGGCGAGATTCGCAAGCTCTTCCCGACGATCTGCGAGACGCTTTCCAAGCCGGTCATGCCCGGCAAGTTGATCGCCTCGGTCCGCCGCTGCGTGCGCTACCCGCACGAACGCCGCGCGGGCGCATCCGTCGCGTAGCTGCGACAATTGTCTTCGTGCCGAAGACGTTCCTCGTGTTCCTGCTGCTGTTCCTCGCGTGCGGACGCGAATCGAAGGTACTCCAGGCAGAAGACGGGAAGGTGTGGAGCGATTACGAGTCGCTCGAGATTTCCTCAAGGCGCACTCCATCGCGCATCGTCGTCACGAAAGCGGGATGGCGCTCCGCTCCCGACACATACATCGTCACCGATCCGAAGCGCGTGCAGCGCGTGTACAAGCTGCTCGCCGGAAACGAACGACTGATCTTCTCGTGCGGCTATCACTGGAACGTGCAATTCGACTATCGCGGCGCACCATCGGAGTCCGTCGACATCAACGAAGGATGCGAACAATTTCGCCTAAACCACGACGCGGCGTGGAAGGAACTGCAGTCGTTGTTCGCAGATGCGCGCAAACATCCCACGCACTATGCGATCGTCGTCTACGCGAAGAATGTGACGGAGATTCCGGCGCTCGTTGCGCAACTCGAACCGGAGTACGGAACGATGATCGGCACGTACCAGCGCAGCGTGCGCATCGCGGCGAAGAAACCATGGACCGATGCACGCATCGAGAAACTGCGCGCGGCATCACCGCTCATCGCGAAGGTCGAGCCGATCGAAATCGTCAACCTGCAGTGAAGAAATCTTCAGCCGGCCCACGGGGTTGAGTAGAATCCGCATTCCACCCGAGCGCCCATAGCTCAGCTGGATAGAGCGTCGGCCTCCGGAGCCGAAGGTCGCAGGTTCGAATCCTGCTGGGCGCACCAACCTCGCACCTCAATCCAACGTCATCAGATACGCGGCGATGTCCATCGCCTCGTCGGGCCGGTCGCCGATCCCCGGCATGCGCGCCTGCGGATAAATGCTCTTCGGTTTCTGCAAATACGCTTCGAGATTTGCACGCGTGTTGTCAACCGAGTCGTTGAGGATGCGATCGCGATTCGCGAACCCATCAAGTGACGTGGGAACACCAGGTCCCGGCGCGCGATCGATCCCCGGAATGCGATGACAGTCGTAGCACTCGCGCGTGATCATCAGCTCTTTCCCTCGATCCGCGTTTCCGCGCGCGGGCTCCTGCGCGCGCGACGGTTTGCACGCGGTGAACACGGCGAGCGAGAGAAGCAGGAGCACGCGAGTCATACGACGCGCACGTCCCCGAGATCGGGCGCCGGATATTTCATTTTGAGTTTCTCAAGCGTGCGCACGAGGACGTTCGCAACGACGTAGTTGCGTACCCACTTGCGATTCGCGGGCACGACGTACCACGGCGCATCTTTCGTCGACGTGCGTGCGAGCGCGTCTTCGTACGCGGCCATGTAGTTGTCCCACAACTTTCGTTCGTCGAGATCGCCGTGCTGAAACTTCCAGCGCTTGGTCGGATCATCGAGCCGCGCCTGCAAGCGCTCGCGTTGCTCATCGGGACTGATGTGCAGGAAGAACTTGATGATGGTGGTACCGGACTCGGTGAGCATGCGTTCGAAGTCGTTGATCTGCTCGTAGCGTTTGCGCCACACGTTCTCCGGAACGAGCGAATGCACGCGCACGACGAGCACGTCTTCGTAGTGGCTGCGATTGAAGACGACGATCTCGCCTTTGGCCGGCACCTGTGCATGCACGCGCCACAAGTAATCGTGATCGAGCTCGACCTCGGACGGTTTCTTGAACGAATAGACGCGCAGTCCCTGCGGACTCGCTTCGCTCATGACGTGACGCAGCGTTCCGTCTTTGCCTGACGTGTCCATGCCTTGCAGGACGACGAGCACTTTGCGGCGATGCTCCGCGTACAGCAATTCCTGCAACTCGCCGATGCGCTTCTGTAAATCGGCACTCAGCTCCGCGACTTTCTCTTTACTGCCGGGAACGAAACTCTTGTCGTCGGGATCGAAGTCGCGAAGCCGCACGCGCGAGCCGGGGTTGATGCGAAGCGAGTCGAGAGTTTTCGGCATGACGCGGAAATCATAAACGGTGGGAATCGCGGATGCGTGTCACTCCCATGCATCGAGGAGAACGCAACACGTGGCGACGAAGCGCGCGAAGCAGTGCAATGAATGCCACTCGTACCACGACGATGCGGTGCGATTCTTCGTTAGCGGAATGAATCCGCCACACTTCGCGCGTTGAGGTGTGCGCGATGAGCGGACATCTCTTCGGCATGCTCCCCGACGACCTCGCGAATCATCTTCGCGAGCGGGGAGTGAACGTTCGCGATGCGGAAGCGCGTCGCGTGCTCGCGCATGCCGTCGCGCATGGCCGTGACGGACATCCGACATCGCGGCCGGTCCCACGCGCGGTCGAAGACGCGATCGACAAGTTCACGACGCGCGAGCGATTGGAGATCGTCGAGCGCGTGACCGATCCGAGCGATGGCTTCGTGAAGTATCTCTTTCGCCTGCACGATGGTGCGCTCGTCGAGGCGGTGCGCATTCCGCTCGAGCGTGAGAATCGATTCACGGTGTGTTTGTCGTCGCAGGCGGGGTGCGCGATGGCCTGCGATTTCTGCGCGACCGGCCGCCTCGGTCTGGCGCGCCATCTCGAGCCGTGGGAGATCGTCGCGCAGTTCGTCGCGGTGCGCGACGAAGCGCCGGGTGATGTGACCGGCGCGTTGTTTCAGGGACAGGGCGAGCCGCTGCACAACTTCGCGTCGGTGATGAAAGCGGCGGAGATCCTCGCGCATCCATGCGGCGGCCGCATCAGCGCGAAGAACATCACGATCTCGACGGTCGGTCTCGTGCCGGCGATTCTCAAGCTCGCGAAGGAGCCGAAGCCGTATCGATTGATCGTCTCGCTGACGAGCGCGATCGATGAGCGACGCCGGTCGCTATTGCCCGCGGCGTCGGCGTGGACGGTGCGCGAGCTCGCGGATGCGGTGCGCGCGTATCAGCATGCGCACGGCGGACGCATGACGCTCGCGTACGTCGTGCTTGGCGGCATCAACACCGGCGACGATGAAGTGGCCGCGATCCGCGAGCACTTCGGCGATCTGCCGCTGCGGTTGAATCTGATCGATGTGAATGACGCGCGTGAGAACGGCTATCAACGTGCGAGCGATGCGGAGCTCGCGCGCTTTCGCGATGCGTTGCGTGCGCTCGAAGTGCCGGTGGTGCGGCGGTATTCAGGCGGCGCGGCAAAGCACGCCGCCTGCGGGATGCTGGCCGCTGCGCGAGTTACCGCTTCTTCCCCTTCGGTTTGAACCCACCACTTCCCGGACGGAACGGGCGATCGCGGCGCTCATCGCGTTGGTCGCGATCGCGATTGAACGCCGGTCGCGCACCAGGACGCGGCGCAAAGCTGCGCGGGCGATCATCCTCGCGACGCGCCGGTCCGCGGTCGTCTCGACGGAAGGCTGGTTTGTCGTCACGACGGAAAGGCGGCTTCTCGTCACGGCGGAAGGATGGTTTGTCGTCGCGACGGAAGGGCGGTTTCTCGTCCCTGCGGAATGCTGGCTTCTCGTCCCTGCGAAACGAGGGCCTCGGCGATGACGCATCACGATCGTACGCGCGCTTCACGCGCTCCGCGGGCGGGGCATCTTTCGCGATGCGCATGTTCAGCGCGCGGCCGCGGAACTTCTTCCGGCCGAGCTTTCCGATCACGAGCTCGGCGAAACGCTCCGGCACGCCGACGTACGTGATGTTGTCGCGAATCTCGATCGGACCGATGTCGCGTCCCGGGATGCCTGATTCATTCGCGATCGAGCCGACGACGTCCGCGGGACGAATGCCATCCTCGCGGCCGACATCCATCGACAAGCGAACCGTCTTCTCGTTCGGGCGCGGCGGCGGCAATTCGTCCAGTCCCAGCGGCGCTGCCTTCGCCTCTTCGCGATCCTGTTCGGTGATCGGAATCTGCGCGGGCAATCCTTTGCCGGTGCTCGCGATCTTCGCCGCGGCGGCCGCGATGTCCGCCATGTCGAACGGTTCTTCCGAAAGCTGCTCGACAAGTTGCAGGTAAAGCTCGAGATCGCCTTCGTTGATCGTCTTGCGCACCTGCTCCTTGAACACATTCACGCGATGCGCGGCGAGATCGGCTTTCGTCGGCATCTTCATCGGCTTAATCGGATTGCCGGTGTAGCGCTCGATCTCACGCATCATGCGGCGCTCGCGCGGCGTGATGAACAACGTGGCCATGCCGCTGCGACCCGCGCGTCCCGTGCGTCCGATGCGATGCACGTACGCTTCGACGTCATAGGGAACGTCGTAGTTCACGACGTGCTCGATCTGCTCGACGTCGAGTCCGCGCGCGGCGACGTCAGTCGCAACGACAATCTCGACTTGTCCCGCGCGCAAGCGACGAATGACGCTTTCGCGCAGCGACTGGGTCATGTCGCCATGCATGGCCACGGCCGCGAATCCACGCGCTTCGAGTTTCTCCGCGAGCTCCGCCGCGCCGGTTTTCGTGCGACGAAAAACCAGCACGGCCTCGGCAGGATGGAGTTCGAGGATTTGCGTGAGGACTTCGAGTTTCTGTCCTTCGCTGACGTTGAGAAAGCGTTGTTCGATCGCGGGCGCGGTGACGGTGCGATGTTCGATCTCGACGCGCTCGGGATTGCGCAGATGACGTTTCGCGATGCGCAGCACTTCATCGGGCATCGTCGCGGAGAAGAGCGCGGTCTGGCGGTCTTCGGGTGCGGAGCCGAGGATGCGCTCGACGTCTTCGGCGAATCCCATCTTCAGCATTTCATCCGCTTCATCGAGCACGATGAGGCGCAGCTTCGAAAGGTCGAGGCTGCCGCGATCGAGGTGATCGATGATGCGGCCGGGCGTGCCGACCACGACGTGCGCGCCGCGCTCGAGTCGCTTCAGCTGCGGCACGATCGGTGCGCCGCCGTACACGGGGAGCACGGAAACGTGATCGAGTTTTGCCGCATACGAGTGAATGGCCTCGGCGACCTGCATCGCCAGCTCGCGCGTCGGCGTGAGCACGAGCGCCTGCGTCTCGCGTTTCTTCGGATCGATTTTTTCGAGAATCGGCAGTGAGAACGCGGCGGTCTTGCCGGTGCCGGTTTGTGCCTGGCCGATGATGTCGCGGCCGGAGACGAGGAGCGGAATGGTGCGCTCCTGAATCGGCGTCGGCGCTTCATAGCCGAGGGCGGTGAGAGTGGTGGTCAGTTGCGGCCGGAGCCCGAGTTCCTCGAATGCGTTACGGCCCGCCGGCATGTCAGTCATGCAGGCAGCATATGCGAATAGGATGCGCGGCGCATGAAACCGCTACTTCCGATCCTCCTTTTGATGACCCTGCCGCTCTCCGCGGCGTCGATTTTCGTGCGCGGCGGTGCGGCCGTCGAGCAAAGCGGCGACACGACCATCGTCGATCGCGATTGCACCAGCACGAACCCGCCGGCATTGTTCGGATGTGGTGCCGGTGTCGACGGACGCTCGCTCGCGGCACGTGGTGATTTCGGCAGCGTGCACGCGTTCGATGCCGCGATCGGAATGCAGCTTGATCGTGCTCGCGTCGAAGTCGCGTTCACGCATCGCGATCTCGATCTCGCGGCGTCCGCGAATTTCACCGGCGTGCGCGGCGCGCAGCCGGTGCGCGCGAGTGGCTCGTCGCGCGCGCTGATGCTCAACGGCTACTGGACGTTCTGCGAGGACGACATTCAGCCATTCGTTTTCGCCGGTGCGGGCCTCGCGCGCAATGAGCTCGGCCGCCTAACGTATGGGTTCCCATCAATTGGTACCAATGCCGCGACGATCACGCAGGGTGGTCAGTCGCAGGGCCTCGCGTGGAACGCGGGCGCGGGCGTGTCGATGCGCGTCGCGACCGCGCTCTTCGTCGACGTTTCTCTCCGCTACACGAGCCTCGGCGATCTCGAAACGGACGCGGGCGAAGCGCAGATCATTCGTCCAACACGCACGATCGTGTTGCCGATCGATGGCACGCGCGCAACGGCCGAGACCGCAGGTGTTGCAATTCAATTACGGTGGGTGAGGTGATTTCGATGCTCGCGCGTGTTACTGCTGCTGCCATGAAACGAATCTCACTGTTCGCGGCGACGATTCTGCTCGCCGCCTGTCAAACGACGATGCCGGTGTCGCAACCGCAATCGCAATCGCAGTCCGACAATCCACTCTTCACGAAAAGCACGCTGCCCTATCAGGCGCCGCCATTCGATCGCATCAAAGACGAGCATTACGTCCCGGCGTTCGAAGAGGGGATGAAGCGCCAGCGCGCGGAGATCGATGCGATCGCGAACAGCACCGCGGCGCCGACGTTCGAGAACACCATCGTCGCGATGGAGAACTCGGGCGATCTCCTGCTGCGCACCGCGAAGGTTTTCGACAACCTCTCGCTCGCGAACACGAACGACGCGATGCAGAAGATCGAAGCGGACATGTCGCCGAAGCGCGCCGCGCATCGCGATGCGATCTACATGAATGCGAAGTTGTATCAGCGCGTGAAAGCGCTGTACGACCAGCGCGCGACGCTCGGTCTCGATGCGGAGTCGATGCGTTTGCTCGAGCGCACGTATCGCGCGTTTCTGCGCGCGGGCGCGACGCTGAGCGACAGCGATCAGGCCACGCTGCGCAAGTTGAACGAAGAAGAATCGTCGCTGGCGACGAAGTTCAAGGAGAAGCTGCTCGCGGAGCGCGATCAATCCGCGGTCGTCGTCGATGACAAGTCGATGCTCGAAGGCTTCACCGATGCGCAGATCGCCACGGCCGCGGAGCGCGCGAAGGAGCGCAAGCTCGACGGCAAGTACGTCATCACTCTGCAGAACACGACCGGTCAGCCGTCGCTGCAGTCCTTGTCGAATCGCGAGTTGCGTGCGCGCATCATGGCCGCGTCGGAAGCACGCGGCAGTCACGGCGGCGAGAACGATGTCACCGCGATCGTGACGCGTCTTGCGCAACTCCGCGCGCAGAAGGCAAAGCTCCTCGGCTATCCGACGTATGCCGCGTACGTGCTCGATGATCAGGGCGCGAAGACGCCGGAGAATGCATTCAAGTTGATGACGGATCTCGTCGACGGCGCGACCGCGAAAGCGCGCAGCGAGGCGGCGAAGATTCAGCAGCGCATCGATGCGCAGAACGGCAACTTCCAACTCACCGCCGCGGATTGGGATTACTACGCGGAGCAGGTGCGCAAGGCCGAATATGATCTCGATGAATCGGAAGTGATGCCGTACTTCGAGCTCGATCGCGTGCTCAACGATGGCGTGTTCTACGCCGCGAATCAGTTGTACGGAATCACGTTCAAGCCGCGCAAGGACATTCCGGTTTATCAGCCGGATGTGCGCGTGTGGGAAGTGTTCAACGCGGACGGCACGCCGCTCGCGCTGTACTACGGCGATTACTACGCGCGCTCGAACAAAGGCGGCGGCGCCTGGATGGAAGCGTACGTCGACCAGAGCAAAGCGCTCGGCACGAAGCCGGTGATCTACAACGTCGCGAATTTTCAGAAGCCCGCGCCGGGGCAGCCGACGCTGCTGACGTGGGACGACATCACGACGCTGTTCCACGAGTTCGGCCACGCGCTGCACGGCATGTTCTCGAATGTGCGCTATCGCTCGCTGTCCGGCGTGAACGTGCCGAATGATTTCGGCGAGTTCCCGTCGCAGGTGAACGAGCACTGGGCGCTCGATGCGAAGGTGTTCGCGAATTACGCGAAGCACCATCAAACGGGCGCGCCGATGCCGCAGGCGCTCGTCGATAAGATCGTGAAGTCGCACACGTTCAATCAGGGTTACGCGACGACGGAGTATCTCGCGTCGGCATTGCTCGACATGGCGTGGCACACGTTGCCGGCCGATGCGCCGCTGCAGGATGTGAAGTCATTCGAGAAGGCGGCGCTGGAGCGCTACAGGATCGATGTGCCGCAGGTTCCGCCGCGCTATCACACCGCGTACTTCTCGCACATCTGGGATGGCGGGTACTCGGCGGGGTACTACGCGTATTTATGGTCCGAGGTGATCGGCCATGATGCGTTTTATTACTTCAAGGAAAACGGCGGATTGACGCGCGAGAACGGACAACGCTTCCGCGACATGGTTCTGTCGAAGGGCGGAAGCATGGACGCCGCGGAGATGTATCGCGCGTTCCGCGGACGAGATCCGATCGTGGAGCCACTGCTGATCGAACGAGGATTGAAGTAAGCGATGTGGAGCGGCGGGCTCTTAGCCCGCCGAATTTTTGACGAATCGGCGGGCTAAGAGCCCACCGCTCCACTACAGTATCCCGGTGCGTTATTGCTCCAACTGCCGCGCCGAACTTCCGGACAAGGCGGATTCCTGTCCGGAATGCGGCGTGTATGCGGGCGATCTCTTCGATGGAAAGATCAAGCGCGAGAAGAAGCCGCTATCCGCGGGTCTTCTCGCGCTTTTGCTGCTCGCGATCATCGGCGCTGGTTATGCGGTCTGGTTCAACCGCTATCGCAAAGATCCGGAGACCGCGAAGCCCGAAGCGCCGCCGACTCGCGTCGTGAAGGATCGTCCCGGCGCATCGGAGAAGCCGCGCAATGCGAAGCTCACGCAAGCGGAGGCGATTCGCATTCTCGTCGCGCATCTCGTCGAGACGCGCGGTGTGAAGCGCGAGTGCGTCGTGGTGATGGGCGAGGGGTATCGCGACGACACGTATCGCTTCACCGCGTTCAATCACTGCGACAAGACGAGGATGGGGAAGTGGCAGGTGAGCGGGAGAACGGGGAAAGTGAAACAGTGAAGGGCGGACTCGTGTCCGCCCCTCACTCGATTACTGATCTTTCGATTACTGATCTTTCTTCGCGGGAGTCACTTCATCCAGCGTGAGCACGCCGTCCGCGTTCTTGTCTTTGTTCTTGAACGAGTGCTCGGTGCCGCGCCACTCATCGGTGGTGATCTGACCGTCGTTGTTCACGTCCATCTGCTTGAAACGCGCCTCGGCGTTCGCGGTCGCATCCTTGCGCGCGCCGCGCTGATTGTCGTCCGCGGACAACACGCCGTCGTGATTGCGATCGAGACGGGCGAACGCCGCGTCGTCACCCGCGAACTCTTTTCGCGAGATCACACCGTCGCCATCCTTGTCCTGCTTGTTCAGACGTGCGTCGGTCGTCTTCGGATGCGTCAGCGCGTCTTCGAGCTCGGCCTGCGTGATGATGCCGTCGTAGTTGCCGTCGTAGCGATCGAATGCCGCGGGCGTACCGCCGTACTCAGCGCGCGAGATGCGGCCGTCTTTGTTGTGATCGAAGCGATGGAACGCCGCCTTGACGTCCGCTTTCACTTGAGCCTGCTCATCCGCGGTCGGTGCCGGATCGGCAGCGAAAACCGGAACGGCCATACCGGCCACGAGGAAAAGCGACGTCACGAGGGAATGGGTGTTCTTCAAAAGGGCCTCCGTTTCTGACTTCCGGACCTGTGACGCGAAGGGTACCTCATTGGTTTCGGCCGGCACGGCCGGCAGCGCTGGTTGCTTCGCTGAAGGGGACGTACGGCTGGCTCGTGGTGACGCTTTGTGGTGCGGCGAGGGGGCACGGGCGGCAGCGCTCGTGGTGATGCTCTGTGGCGAGCAACGCGGCGTCAGGCGGCCGGGACCGATTCAATCGAAGCACTTGTGGATTCGCCTCGTCGCATCGCGAGCGAGCCGCCGTAGGTCATCTTCCGCCACAACCATTCGACCGGGCCGAAGCGATAACGCTCGAGCCACCAGCGGCTCGCGAGGACTTGCATCGCGTAAATCACGATCGTGAGCGGCAGAAGAATCGCGGGACCGGCTTGGCCGAAGAAGCCGAGGCCGTAGTTGTAGAAGATCAGCGTTCCGATGATCGATTGGAGGAGGTAGTTCGTCAGCGCGGTGCGGCCGAGGGGTGCGAAGACGCGCAGGCGGCGATGCCATGCAGGATCGTGCACCAGCACGACCACGGTGCAGACATACCCGAAGGAGAGCAACGGGGTGGCGAAAGTCGCGACGGTCCAGAGGAGCAGTTCGCGAAACTCAGTCGGCATCATCGGCGGCTCCGCGATCCAGCGAATCGACGTCACAATGACATTCCACGATGCGCCGAGGGCGATGCTCCACAGCGCGATGCGTCGATAGCGCGGCAGCGATTCCGGTGCGGGCATGAAGAACCGTTTGCGCCACGCGTAAACGCCGGCGAGAAACAATCCGAGCACCTGGACGCTGAAGAACGGAAAGAACGAGTAGTTGTATTGGATGACTTCCGACGCGCGCTGCTGCTGAATCTCCCACCACGAACCGTCGGCCATGATCTTCGTCGCGTTCGCAAGCTCCGCTGGCGTCGCCTCGGGGAAGCCCCCCGGACCGTTGCCGAATTGCGCGGCGAGATACGCCATCGTGATCAACAGCAGCGGGAACAGCAGACATGCGATCGCCCAGATCGCGATGGTCTTGTCGCGGCGTTTGCGAAACGCGAGCAGCACGAAGCCGATCAGCGCGTACGCGAGCAGGATGTCGCCCCACCAGATCAGCAGGCCGTGAATCAATCCGAACAGCAGCAGAATGCCAAGCCTGCGCGCGTACGTCAGCGCGAAACTGCCGGCGCGTGTGATCGCGCGATCGAATTGCACCGCGAAGCCGAGGCCGAACAGAAACGCGAAGATGTTGATGAACTTCCCCTGGATGAACGTGTCGATAAACGCCTGCGCGAGCCGGTCGTGAAACGCGAGCCAGTACTTTGCGGGTGCAAAGTACGCGGCGGCAGGACCGGCGAAGCCGCGGATGTTCGCGGCGAGGATGCCGAAGAGCGCCATGCCGCGCAGGATGTCGAGCAACTCGATGCGCTCGGAGGATGCGACAGGACGCAAAGACTCGGCAGGCGGTGCTTCCGCAACCACGGCAGTGCTTTCTTCGGTCATTCAGTTTGTCCTCAGGGAAGGGAGTAATTGTACTTCTCAGTACGAAGCGGAAGCGCGATCGGATGGGAAGCGCCGGCGATGGCGCCGGCGTCGCGCAGAACGCGGGCGCGGGCGCCCGCGATCCAGCCGGCGATGGCGCCGGCGCTCCGCTACAGTACGGCGCGCAAATGGATCCGCTAACCCACACACTCGCAGGCGCGAATCTCGCGGGCACTCGACTCGGTGGAAAGACACGTCTCGCCACGGCCGCACTCGTCATCGGCGCGAATCTTCCGGACGTCGATTCGATCCTCTACTTCACCGGCCACGAGGATCTCGCGCTTTCGTTTCGTCGCGGCTGGACGCACGGCGTGCTCGCGCTGCTCGTCCTTCCATTCATCCTCACCGCGCTGCTGATGCTCTACGACCGCGTGCGTCCGCACGAGCATCACCGCGCGAATCCGAAGTGGCTGCTGCTGTTGTCGGCGCTGGCGATCCTCACGCATCCCGCGCTCGACTGGCTGAACAACTACGGTCTGCGCTGGCTGATGCCATTCGACCGCACATGGTTCTACGGCGATTCGGTTTACATCATGGATCCGTGGCTCTGGCTGATCCTCGGCATCGGCTGGCTCGCGAATCAACGTCCCACGTTCTCGCTCGTCACCGCGTGGATTCTCATCACCGCCGCGCTGCTCTACGTCGTTGCGGGACGCTCGCCGCGCTACGTCGTGGTCGTGATCGTGATCTCGATCATCATGCTCGTCGCGATGAGATGGCGCGCACCGCGTCCGCTCGCCGCGTACGCCCTCACGCTCGCGATGCTCTACATCGGCGCGCGATTGCTCGCGCATGACATGACCGAGAGTCGCGTGCGCAACGCGATCGGAACGCCCGTCGCGACGATGATGGTCTCGCCGCTGCCGATCGATCCGTTTCGCTGGGACGTCGTTGCGCAAACCGGCGACGTGTATCGCTTCGGCCGTTACTCGTGGCTCGATCGAAAACTGACGCTTGACGCGACGCCATTGCCCGTCGCGAAGGATTCACCCGAGTGGCGTGCCGCGCAACGCGATCCCTCGGTGCGCGGCTTCATGTCGTGGGTGCGTTTCCCGTGGTACGAGATTCAGCGCGATGCGAACGGCACGCGCGTGCTCGTGCACGACGCGCGTTACGCGGTACGCCGTGGTGCGAGTGGAGGATTCGGTGGAGTGGTCGTGACGCTGAAGTAGTGCCGGTCACTCTGGCCGGCCGTCGCTGCCTCGACGGCCGGCCCAGCCAAGGTAGGAGAGGGAGAGGGAAAACGATGACGCTGCCACGCGCAGCACCATCGACGGGAAGTATCGTCAGCACTGCTTACAAACTGCTTACCGATGCGCGGTTCGTGCCTGAAGCAACGGACCGGTGTTGTTCACGACCGGCGGCAACGTCTTCAGGTATCGATAGATCGCCTGCAGATCCTCGGTGCTCATGCGCTGATAGGAACGCCACGGCATGTGCGATCCCGGTTGTCCGACACCCGCCTGAAATCGTCCGACGAACTGCTCCTCGGACCACGACGCGATGCGACCGGTCTGCGGATCCGGCGTGAGATTCGGCGTCACGAACATCTTCGTGCCGTCCTCGTCGCTCGGCATCGTGTTCCCGCCGGAGAACTTTGCGTTGAGATACGAGCCGTCGAGCGGCGAGCGCTTCGTGTGACACGTCGCGCAGACCGCGACGTTGTTCGCGAGATACCTGCCGCGCTCCACCGTCGCACCCGATGCGGGACTCTCGTGCGGCGGCATCGCCGAGGGACCGATCGGCTTGATCACGAATGCGAGCAATCCCTTGCCGACGAGATTCAACTGATTCTTCGGAATCTCTTTGCGCACCGGCTGCTGCGAGAGAAGAAACGACACGATCGCCTGCAGATCGGAATCGCTCAGCTCATGAAAATCCATGAACGGCATCGCCGCGCGATTGTCGTGATGAATGCCGTAGCGAATGAAGCGCGCGAGCTCCTGCGGCGTGCGCTTGCCGATTCCGGTTTCGGGATCGGGCGTGAGGTTCGGTGTGTAGACGACGCCGAACGGCAGCTTGAATTCGTTCGCGCCGGTGAGTGGCGGCATCTCGCCGCGACGCACGGCCTCGTGCTGCGATGCATCCGTGTGACAACTGACGCAGTGTCCCGGACCGTACGCGATGTAGCGACCGGTCTCGATGACACGCGGATCCTTGCTCGCGGTGATGTTCGGATACGGAGCATCGAACTTGCGGTCCGCCCGCGCGACGATCACGCCGGAGAGAACGAGCAGCAGTCCCGCAACGATGGCCGATCCGATGACGAAGACCTTGCCGATTTTGCGAAGCATCAGCGCTGCTCTCCGCCGTCGCCGGTCAGTGCAACGAAAACCATCAGTGCCAGTCCCATCAATCCGATCGCGGTCATGGTGTTTTTCCTTTTCTGCGTACTACGTGATTCGTAGTGCCGCGGATTCAAAAGGAAGAGCACTTACGGCGCGCTTACGGTGAAGACGGCGAGTGATTACGACGAGAGCTTCTTGAAGAGCGCGCGCGTCTCGGGTTCCGGCTCCGCATCGAGCTCGCGCTTCAGCACTTCGGTGAGTCGCCGATACACGCGCGACGCACCGGCGCTGTCGCCTTCTTTCGCCAATGCGCTCATGAGGTTACGCGCGGCTTCCTCATCGAGCGGATCGAGTGCGACGAGGCGCTGCCACGTGTCGGTCGAACCGGTGAGACGACCGAGTGTCGCGAGTGCGTTCGCATACACGTCGCGCAAGCGATCGCGAACGTCGAGATACCACTCGCCGCCGGTGGCGTTTGCGAAGAAATCCCCGCGATAGAGCTCGACGGCACGCGCGAGTCGCGCCGCATCTTTTGCGCGAACGGCTGCTTTCGCCTCGCGCTCGAACGTCACCGCATCGAAGTCGATGCCGGGCTTCAGCACGTACGACTCGCCGCGAGCGAGCACCCAGTCCGCATCGCCGAGAGCTTTGCGGAGACGATGCACGGTCACGTGAAAGTTGTTGCGCAACTTTGCGGGATCCGCATCCGGCCACAGCGCGAGGCCGATCTGTTCTTTCGTCGCGCCGTTCGGATGCATGAGCAGCAGCAACAGCAGATCGCGCGGTGAGCCGATGTCGACTGCTTTTCCGTCGCGCTCGACTTCGAGCGGACCTAACGCGCGCACGCGCAGCGGTGGTGCGCCGGATGCGCGCTCGATCGCTTCTTCCGCAAGAGCGACCATCTGGTCGTACGTCATCGCCGCGCCGGACGCGAGTGCGATGCGCAGACGCTGATCGTCGATTGCCTCGCGAATGCGTTCGTCTTTCTGTTTTTCGAAGGACGCGGGACGCGCGGCGCGTGCGCCGAGGTGCATCCATGCGGCGGCAGCGGCGGCGAGGAGACGCGTGCCGGTTTCAGCATCGCCCGTGTCGAGCAGCGCGAGGCCAATGCCTTCGATCGCCTGCGTGAGCCCCCAGCGATCGTCGCTGTTGCGATGCATTTCGAGCGCGCGCGAAAGATGACGCAGCGCTTCGTCGCGCTTGCGCTCGTGCAATGCGAGATGTCCGAGCACCGTGAGCGGATGCGCGATCGCAGGAGGCGAGGATGTGCGCTCGCCAATCGACATTGCCTCTTCGAACGACGCGCGTGCTTCCGCGAGATCGCCGCGCAGTTGGGCGGAAAGTCCCGACCAGTACAACGACACCGCAAGTGCGAGCGGCGAGTCGATGCGCGCGATGCTCTGCGCTTCGGCGAACGCCTGCTGCGCCGCTTCGTGATCGCCGTCCGTGAATGCCAGCGATGCAGCACGCAGCGTCAGCGGCATCGGCAGCGCGTCGTAATCGTTCGCGCGCCGGAATGCATCGATCGCTTCGTCGATCATCGGGCGCACCGCGCGCCAGTCTCCGCGCCACATCGCGACATCGCCCGCGGCGACGATTGCGCGTGCGCGGATCATCGGGTCGGCGTTCGCGCTGCGGGCAATGGCCGCGGTGATGCGCCGATGCGCTTCGTGAAACTGACCGCGTGCGAACCAGTACCAGTGCAGTGCGGTGACGAAGCGCAGTTCGAGATTCGGATCGTGTTCTGCCCACTCGATCGACGCGCGAATGTTCGACAGCTCCTGATCGAGCAGCGCCATCGTCGGAGGATCGACGGCGCCGGCGAAGAGCTTCGGCTCCGCGATCGCGACGAGCTCGAAGAAGTAACGCGCATGACGTTCGCGCAACGCTTCGCGTTCACCCGATGCATCGAGTTTCTCGACCGCGAACTGCCGCACCGTATCGAGCAGGCGGTAGCGTGGTGAATCGAACAACACCAGCGACTTGCCGACCAGCGACGGCAGCAACTCGAGAACGTCAACGTCTTGACCACTGCAGACCGCTTCCGCCGCTTCGAGCGTGAAGCTGCCGCCGAAGGCGCCGAGGCGGCGAAAGAGAATTTGTTCTTCGTCGGAAAGGAGCCGATAGCTCCAGTCGATCGTCTCGCGAATCGTGCGATGACGCGAGATCGTGCGCGAGCCCGCGGAGAGCAGGCGAAACGCATCGTCGAGACGCTCGCCGATCTGCACGAGGGACAGCGATTTCACGCGCGCCGCCGCGAGTTCGATCGCGAGCGGAATGCCGTCGAGCCGTCGGCAGATCGCCGCGACGTCGTTTGCGTCTGCTGCAAACGATGGCAACGCGGCGCGAGCGCGCGTTTCGAAGAGCAGCACCGCATCTTCATCGGAGAGCGGCGGAACGAGCCACGTTTGCTCGCCGATGATGCCAAGACTTTCGCGTGACGTAGCGAGGATCACGGCTGCGGGACAGCCATGCAGAATCGTTTCCGCGACCTCCGCGGCCGCGTGCACGAGATGTTCGCAGTTGTCGAACACGAGCAGCAGCGCGCGATCGCGAATCGTATCGACGACGACCTGCAGCACGTCGACGGAGGGCAGATCGCGTACGCCGATCGCGCTCAACACCTGCTGGCCGATCAACTCCGGATCGGTGAGCGGCGCGAGGTCGACCCACACCGCGTCGTCGAATCGCGAGGCCGCGCGATGCGCGAGCTCGAGGGCCAGACGCGTCTTGCCGCTGCCGCCCGCACCGGTGATCGTGAGCAGGCGCGCGGTCTCGAGGAGCCGCTCGGTTTCTGCGAGCTCCCGAGCGCGACCGAGGATGGGAGTGAGTGGCGCGGGCACCGACATGTTTTGGCGAGGGGATGCTAGCTTAGTTGTAGTCGGTTGTCGGTAGTCGGTAGTCGGTAGTCGGTAGTCGGGAGAACGGCTTCGCAGAAAACATGAGGGTCGGCGAAGCGGTTCCCCCGACAACCGACTACTGACTACCGACAACCAAACCCTTGACATCATCCAACTCCAGACCTATTCAATACCTCATGCCTCAACCGGACGTGGTCGAGCTGCTCCTGCAGCGCGGCATTCAGCCGTCCGCGCATCGCGTCGCGGTTGGGCAGTACGTGTTGATGACCGACGAGCATCCGTCCGCGGATGTGGTGTGGGCGCGGGTGAAGGCGCGCTTTCCGATGATCTCGCGCGCCACGGTCTACAACACCCTGAATTTGTTCGTGGAAAAGGAGCTTTTACGCGAGCTCCATCTCTCGCCCGAGTCGGTCGTCTTCGATCCGAACATGGAACGCCACCACCATTTGATCGATGAAGAGACCGGCCGCATTCATGACGTGCCGTGGGCGAGCGTCGAGGTCTGCAACGTTTCGAGCATTGCCGGCTTCGAGATTCGGGATTATCAGGTGGTGATGCACGGGCGGAAGCGGCGGGTGCGGAAGTAGGGCTTCTCTTTTTTTCTGAAGCAGTTAGACGACGTCTAATCGGTGACGTCGTCAATTCGAGAAAGGAGCCACGGACCCATGGATCTGCAGAACAGCAAGACGTTCAACAACCTCAAAGAGGCTTTTGCCGGAGAGTCGATGGCCAATCGCCGCTATCTCTATTTCGCCCGCCAGGCGGATGTCGAGGGACATCCCGATCTGGCCGGCCTTTTCCGCGACACGGCGGAAGGCGAGACCGGCCACGCGCACGGACATCTCGATTACCTGCGCAAAGTCGGCGATCCCGCGACCGGTTTGCCGATCGGTGAGACGAAGCTGAATCTCAAAGCCGCGATTCACGGCGAAACGCACGAGTACACGGACATGTACCCGGGCATGGCCAAAACCGCACGCGAAGAAGGCTTCGACGAAATCGCCGACTGGTTCGAAACACTCGCCCGCGCGGAGAAGTCGCACGCGGGGAGATTCCAGCGGGGATTGGATACGCTCTGATGAAGTGGTAGTCGGTTGTCGGCAGCCGGTTGTCGGGAGACCACCGCCCTCCCACGAT
>JACZCU010003045.1_pt1 | contig 28927 bp, 28 predicted proteins | sample 8641851 | NCBI WGS metagenome assembly JACZCU01 (sample SAMN15324605, study PRJNA640507) | soil metagenome | isolation source: monocropping sugarcane control | place: China: Luxin town, Laibin City, Guangxi Province | collected 2019-07-25 | depth 10cm m | reverse complement strand
CCGGGGATCGCGACGCCGTCCTTGTACCACTGGATGCCGGTGGCGCTGTCGGACCAGAGCGTGACGCTCCCGCCGCTGCAGAAACTCGTCGATCCCGAGAGGACGCTGAGGGTTGCCCTGTGCGGCGTCGGGTTCTGCACGTTGTATGCGATGAACGACTGATCCGAGGTGGCGCACTCGTTCGACGCCGTCGCCGTATAGCTTCCGGCGCCGGTGGCGACGTACGTCGCGCTCGTCGCACCCGAGATCGGGCCGCCGTCGACATACCACTGGTACGACGTGGCGTTCGGCGCGCTCGCCGTGAGCGTGAGCGGTTCCTCGGGACATGCCTGATCGTTCGTCCCGGTACCGTTCGTCGCGCCACTGATCGTCGGGACTCCCGGCGGTAGCGTCGATCGGACGTACACGATGAACGTTCCGGTCGCCGTCGCGCCTCCGCTGTCGGCAACCTGCAGGACGATGTCGTTCTCGCCGCTCGTGGCATCGCACGCCGCCGTGACGACGGCGTTGATCGTCCCGTTATCGTTCGAGATCGACGCGATCGTGATCCCGCTCGGAACGCTCGTCGCCGTCACGGTCAGCGAGCCGGCAGTGTCTTCTGCATCGCTCACCGTCGCGACGATCGTGCTCGTGGCGGGATCGCCCTGATTCAGGCTGATCGGCGATGCCGGTGTGATCGTCGGGGCCGTGTTCGCGACCGCGGTCAGGGCGAAGAAGAACGAAAGCACTCCGAGGAGGAAGGACGGGCGTTTCAAGAGAACCCCTCTCTGCGGACGGATATCCGCACGGCACGTATGAGCGTCTTTGTGGAAATCGGGAGACCCGGTGGACAACTTAGTATCCCATGCTTCAACAGTCAATACTTCTTCGTTCCTTAAGTGGGCTCACTTCTCGACGCGCAGTAAGCTTTCCGCGTGAACCCGCAGGTCACGGTCATCCTCCCGACCTACAACTGGAGCAGCGTCCTTCGGTACGCAATCCGGAGCGTGCTGGGACAGACCTTCACCAATTTCGAGCTGCTCGTGATCGGCGACGGCTGCACCGACGATTCGGAACAGGTCGCCGCGGAGTCAGGTGACCCGCGCGTGCGGTGGATCAACCTTTCGGCGAACACAGGCCACCAGAGCGGACCGAATAATGAGGGTCTGCGGCAAGCGCGCGGAGAGATCATCGCGTATCACGGCCACGATGACCTCTGGCTACCGCATCATCTCGCCGTGATGGTGGATTCGCTGCACACGACCGGCGCCGACCTGGCGCATTCGCTCTGTTTCATGGTTCCGGCGGAAGGCGAAGCCGGCTGGCTCCTCATTCCGCAACGGGAGCTCGGCACGTACGCTCCGCCCCTCTGCGTCGTTCACCGCAAGAGCCTGACGGACCGTATGGGCGGGTGGCAGCTCTATCGCGAGCTCGGAACGACGCCGCCCGACGTCGAGCTGTGGCGGCGCGCTGCGGCGTCGGGAGCGAAGCTCACGTTCGTTCCCCGGCTCACCGGCATCAAGTTTCCCGCGAGCGTGCGGCGCGACGTCTACCGCACTCGCCCCACGCACGAGCAACAAGAATGGACCTCACGCATCGCCGCCGACCCTGATCTCGAGGCGCACCTCCTCGCCCATGCGGTGACCGGACGCACCGAGCTGATGGAGAGCTGGTCGTATCGTGAGTTGTTGCGTGGTTTCGCTCGCCAGACAGCGCGGCGACTGCGAACGCGTCTCCGGTTCCGGCGCGAAACACTCGATACCATCCGACGTTACAAGGGCCTCGATCGTTGAGGAGGAATTGATGCTCACCGCCGCACGCAAAGACGGCCAGCTCGTCACGAAGGAGTGGCAATTCATCCAGCAGCCGATCGACGGCGTCACGGTCCACGAGGTGCTTCATGTGCCGCGCGATCACGGCGTCATCACCGAGACATACCGGCCGGAGTGGGACCCAAGCGGCCTTCCAATCGTCCACGTCTATCAGTCGCGCCTCTATCCGGGCGCGATCGGCGCCTGGAGCTGTCACGCGAAGACGATCGACCGTCTCTTCGTGAATCAGGGTCACCTCAAGATCGTGCTTTACGACGGGCGCGAAGAGAGCGCGACGCATGGGCGCGTCATGGAATTGCACGCCGGTGATGCCCGTCCCACGTTCCTCTACATCCCGATCGGCGTCTGGCACGGTCTCCAGAACGTCGGCACGACGGACGCGCTGATGCTCAACTACCCGTCACGCGCGTACGACTACGAAGACCCCGACCACTACCGCCTGCCGTGGGACTCCGACGAGATCCCGTACCGCTGGGTGCCGCACGCAGGGACCAGACACCGGAGCGATCACACCACATCCACAGACCGCTGACGATCAGGAACGCCAGCACGGCGCAACCGAGGAACGCCACGACCTTTCCAGCCACACCGTAAACGTTGCCGGTGTGCAGTGCCAGCGCGATCGTACGCATGCGATACCACAACGGCGCCGAGGCGAGAGCGTCCACCCGCAACACCGCACCGCTGTAGCGATCGAGATAGACCGTCGCCTGATCGAACACGCCCGGCCCTCGCGTTTCGATTCGGACGGCCGAGGTGCGGCGCCGCGGCGGCGTCACCCGCGTCACGGCCGCTCCCGGAATCGCGTTCCGGACGGCAGCGAGGATCGCGCTTTGTGAAACCGACGAGCCCTCGCGCGGGACGGAGTGAGGTGCGTCCGGCATCCGCCACTCCGCAACCCTGAACATGAGCGCCAGCGGACGCTCGAACGCCAGGAACGCGCCCGTCGCCGCCAGCAGCAGGAGGATGACTGCGGCGTAGAACCCGAGCACGTTGTGCAGGTCGTAGACCGCGCGAAAGAGCGTACGGCTCTTGCGGATCGTGAACCGCGGCCGTCGCCACCACAGCACCACACCCGTCGGCACGATGAACAAGGCCGCCGCGGTTGCGATGTTCACGATCCACTCACCGGTCGCTCCCGCGAAGAGCCGGACATGGATCTGCGCGACGGCCGGAGAGTCGACGAAGAGGAGCAAAGCGCCCGTCACCGCCGCTACGAGCAGGAACGCGGCCGTCGCCAGGCTGACCCAGCGATGGAGGACGACCACCCAGCGCACGGGTTACTGCGCCGTCCGATGCGCGACCATCTCTTGCTTCTTGCCGCCGTCGAGCAGCCGCGTCAGCTTGAGGTCCTTCCCCTCCAGCCGCCCGTTCCAAGTCCCGGCGCCTTGGAACCGCACCTCGTTCCCGTGAATCGTCCCGCCGACGATCGGAAATTCAACGTCGTGCGATGGGAATTCCACCGTTCCGCCGACCTTCTTGCCGTCGTACGTGAAGTGGAGGATGACCGAGAAAGTCTTCGCTTCACCGTGAACATCGGCTTGCCACGACCCGGTCAGCCAGTCGGTCGCGGCGTACGTCGTGGCAGCAGCAGCGAGGAGCGCAAGGGCGGCGATTCGGCAGACGCGTTTCATGGTGCGCCGGACGATACGAGCCGCGTCAGCACGATTCTTCACTCCGGCGAAAATCGTTTGTAAAGAACGTAAATACAATCGCGGCGTGGCCGACGAAATCGTTGCGACTGTTCACGGAATCCTGCGAGCGCGCAATCAGATTGCCGAGCTTCACGCCGGCACGCCGCTCGGCAGCGGCGGGGTGGGCCTCGTCTAACGCCGCAGATAGCGGCACAGGAGAGTGACGAGCTCTTCTTCGATGACGCCGTTCGCCAGGTCCTCGGGGCGCTCGACCGTAGCGCGATGAAGGACAGCGCCGGAAGCGGCCGCCATCATCCAGAGCGCGAGATCGACGTCGCGGACGTCAACGTTCGCTTCGCGTAGAAATCGCCGCATCGCGTCGAAGACCGCCGCGTCGACCTCGGCAATCTCCCGAACTCCCAATGCGGGCATCTCCTCGGTGAAGACGCGATGCAGCCGAGGCTCTCGCGCGTGTCCCGCTACGCCGATCGAGACGAGCTTCCGGATCGTCGACTCGAAGTCGCCCGGTTCGGCGAGCGCTTCACGCAATTCCGCTCGTTCATCGGCGCCATGCCGTCGCCGCAGCTCAGCGACGATCGCTTCTTTTCCGGGAAAGTACTGGTAGAGCGACGCGATGTTGACGCCGGCGCGCTCGGCGATCCGATTCGTCGTCAGTTTCGCGTAACCGTCGCGGATCAGAATGTCAGTCGCCGCCTCGAGCAGCGCCTCGACCGTGGCGCGCGACCGCTCCTGCCGCGGCCTTTTTCGGGGCGAAAGCTTTCGTTTTCTCATCGGCTGTCCAACGCCGCCGAATGCAAGCTGACAGAATATAAGCAAACACTTACATTGCGTCCATGACGAATCGACGCCGCATCGCTCGAGCCACTCGCGCAGGAGGGCCCGAGGTGCTTTCGGTGGTGGACGAGAAGCTTCGGCCGTTGAACGCCGGCGAGGCGCTCGTTCGCGTCGAGGCTGCCGGCCTCAATCACGTCGACAGCCTCGCCCGATCGGGCAGCTATTCGATTCGCTTCGAGTTTCCGTTCGACGTCGGCATCGAGGGCGCCGGAACCGTGGTGGCCGGCGGTCCCGGCGTCGCGATCACGCCCGGCACACGGGTGTGCTGGACGGCCGTCTTCGGATCGTGTGCAACCTACGTCATTGCGCCGGTGCAAATGCTGGCGGAGTTGCCCGAGGGACTCAGCTTCGAGGAGGGTGCGTCGCTGGCGCATGCGGGAGTCACGGCGGCGGGCCTCGTTCGGCACTGTCCAGTCGCGGAAGGAGAGAGCGCCGTCGTCTGGGGCGCCGCAGGTGCGGTCGGACGACTGCTCGTGGCAATGCTCGCCGCCCGCGGGGCCTCGGTCATCGGCATCGCGAGCGGTGCACGCACTGACGCCGCGGGGGCAGCGGGCGCCGCTCACGTCGTCGATCGTTCGAGCGCGGATGTCGTCGACGAAGTCCGGCGTCACACCGGCGGTCGCGGCGCGGCAGCCGTGTTCGACGCCATTGGCGCCGCAACGTATGAGACGAACCTGCGTCTCCTCGCCCCGCGCGGCACCCTCGTGAACTACGGACAGCTCTCCGGCTCACTTCCAAACATCGACCTCGAAGATTTGATGGCGGCCGGCTCGATCTTTGTCACGAAGTACGGTCCTCGCGCAGGCGTCGTTCGAGCCGAGGACGTCGGTGCGTTCATTTCCGAAGCACTGGCGCTGGCGACCACGCGTCCGCTCGTCGGCGAGATCGCCGCTCGATTTGCGTTGGATCGGGTTGCCGACGCTTATCGCGCACTCGACTCAGGTGTCGCCGGCAAGGTTCTCGTCTTTCCTTAGCCCTCGGGAACGACCGCCGGCACGCGGATGGTCACCGTCGTTCCCTCCCCGGCTTTCGAGTCGACGGAGATCGTGCCGTGCAAGTGCACCGTGACGATGTTGTAGACGATTGACATCCCGAGTCCGCTGCCGCCCTTGCCACGACCCGTCGTGAAGAACGGATCGAAAATGCGCGGCAGGTTCTCAGGCGCAATGCCGTTGCCGAAGTCCCGCACCGCGATGCAGTACGCACCGTCCCCTTCGGCCGTGAGAGTGATCTCGACTTTTCCCCCGACGCCCTCGGCGTACGCGTACCGTTGGGCGTTGCTGAGGAGATTCAGCAGCACCTGCGATAGCGAGCCGGCGTAACCGGTCCAGTCGCCTCGCCCAGCCGGGAGGTTGTTGATGATCGAGACTTCCATCCGCGACTGTCGAGCGGTCACTTTGAAGAGACCGGCGGTCTCCTCCACGACATCCGGCAGCCGGACGTTTTCCCGGACGTCGGTGATCTGATTGACGGAGACCTTCTTGAAATCCTGCACGAGCTTGTGTGCCCGGCTCACGTTCCGTGCGATTAGATTGCCGGCCTCCAGCAGATCCTCGGCGACGATCTCTCCGTGCGAGAGGCGCTGCATCATGAGATCGGCGGCCGTGTTGATGATGCCGAGCGGGGTGTTGAGCTCGTGCGCCACCCCCGCAACCATCTGAGCCACCGACCGGTGGCGGGCAACTTCCGCCTCGGCTCGGGCCGCACTGATCAAGGCCATCTCGAGCCGCTTGAACTCCGTGATGTCCTGCGTCACGCCATACATGTCGGCCGGCTTGCCGTTCGCGTCCTTGACGACATGTCCCAGCGCGTGGATCCAGACGATGCGCCCGTCCACCGGCCGTTTGTAGGCATACGTGGCGTCGTAGGCCGGCGCCGATCCAGCGACGGCCGCGTTGAAGTTCTCCATCGTCACCTTCGCTGCCGCTTCGTCGCCCGCGAAAACATTCTGGGTCCAGTCATCGAGCCGATAGCGGTGATCCGGCGAGGGAAGATCGCCGAAAATCCGCGCGGCCCGCTCCGACGAGTTGTACCAGCCGGAACCGTCCAGCGGCACGTGCCAATAGCCAGCTCGTGTCAATTCGAGCGCGCTGTCCGCCAGGAAGTTGATGTGCCGGAGCTCGGCATTGCGCTGCAGCGCGTCGATCTTGACCGCCGCCATCTCCGCAACCTCGCCGAGGAGCGCTTTTCGCTCCGGGGTCATGACGGAGAGGGAGGCAATCTCGAGGACCGCCAGAACAGCCTCCTCCGAAACGATGGGCACTGCAGCAAGGGATCGGGGCGTTGCGTTCCCGAGACTCGACCCGATGCGCATGTAGTCGCCGGGCAGCTCGGAGAGATAGATCGGCTGGCGGTCAGCGGCCGCCTGCCCGGCGACCCCCTCTCCGGGCGCGAACGAACCCACCTTGTTCGACGGCGCAAGGCCGTAACCTCCTGCGAAATGAAAGCGCCCGTCTCTCTGGTCGAAGAGATGAAAGGCTCCGCAGCCGCCTCCGAGAAGCGGTACGAGTGACGCGAGCAGCGGACGGCCGAAGTCCATCGACTGTTCGGTTCCGAGCAGGTGATCCGCAATCTCCGCCAGGCTCGTTTTCACCCACCGCTGGCGATCCGCCTCGGCGACGGCAAGGCGGTACTTTTCGATCGAACGCGCGACGTCGCCGATCTCCGACGTGTCGTGCTGGTACCCGATCGACGCGCCCTCTTTCCGCGCGATCAGCTCGTCGAGGCTGCGTGCGATTCTTCCGAGCGGATCGACGACGCGCCGCCGGTAGAAAAGCACCAGCGCCGCGAGGACGCTCAGCGCATTGAGCAGCAGCATCACGAGCGCGATGTTGTCGAAGACGATCGCGCGGCTCGCGAGGGCGGAGGCGTTCTCCGTCAGACGTCTCTCGAGCCGGCGGCGGAATTCGGCGATCGGCTCCATGATCGAGGTCTTCGCGGCGGCGTACTCCGTTCCGTAGACGATGCGAATCGCCTGGGTGACGTCTCCACGTCCGACGGCGGCAAACGCCTGGTTCTCGAGACCGACCAAGCGGTCGGAGTTGCTCTTCGCGCGCGTCACGAGCTCCTGCTCGTCGTCGCTCAGACCGGCTCGGCGCAATTGCTCGAGGGCACGATCGCGATTCCGGTCGACATGGAGCTCGCGCTGAAAGTCGTCGTAATAACGCCGGTCGCCGGTCGCGGCGTACGCCCGCACGGCACCTGTCAGCCGATCGCTGCCCGCGGCTAGCCGGTCAGCGTCGGCGAGCATGACGCGGCAGGTGTCGTAAGCACCTTGCGCGACGGTCCATGAGTGACGCGCGAGCAGCAGGCAGCAGATCGCCAGCGTCGAGAAGAGCACGATCGCGACGGTAATGACCTGACTCGCGTGCCTGATCTTCATGACGCCGTGCTACGTCGTCAGCTCGCCTGTTTCCACAGTGCCGAGAACGCGCGTAGATAACGGTGGTAGAGGAAGACTTCCCAATCCGGCGGTGCCACCGTCCCCTGAAGCATGTACTGCAGACCGGCATTGACCGAGGTGGGCGCAATCTGAATGAGGAGATCCCGGCCGTCGATCGTAAAACGGTCGCCGTCTTCGTTCAGCGTTGTCGCAGGCAAGGCGCAGAGCTCGTCCCGGCGGTGTAGCGCGACGCCCTCGTCACTCCACGTCTCGAGACCGGTGAGGAGATGGTCGTCCAGGATGTAGCACAGCGGAGCGCTGATGGTCGGCGCCTTCCCTCCCGTGCGGTCGCGCCGCGCCAGCGCCTCCCAGTTACGCAGACTCTCCGCGATCCGGTTGCGTGAGGCCGCCGCTGGAATCAGGTAGTGGAGAAGGTCCTGAAGCGCATTCGTCAGTCCCGTAAAGTAAGCCGCGCGCACGCCGGTCTTCACGACCGTATACAACTTCGTCTCGGTCGCTTCCGCCTTTGCGAGATAACCCTGGATGTCGTAGCGGTCGATCACCGCCCGTTCCGGCGCGACGCCCGGTTGGCCGGTTCGGACGTAGATCTGGAGGTACCGGTTCTTCATGACATCGCGGATGTACTCGCAGAGCTCGAGCCCCGCGTGGTCAGTCTCCATGACGACGTCGATCAGCGCGACCGACGCCAGGCTGATGTCGGACCGTCCCAGCGTCAGACTGTTCAGAAGCTCGATGCCCTCCGCTTTGCTCGAAGCCGAGTGCAGCCGGATGGGTAGCCCATAGACCCGGAACTGGCGCATCGCCAGACGGGAGACCTCGTGAACGTCGGGCTCATCATCGACCAGGACGACATGGAACTCTGTCAGGTGCACGGCTTTACCCCCGACCTCATCTATACCAGTTTGGCGGGCTGGGCGGTGATCTTCGGATTCAGCCGGTAGCCCTCTTTTGACCGTAATTCGTGACCGAGATCGAGTCAGCGCCGCACGATAATCTCGTCCACTTTTTCCGACAAGAAGGAGCACGCGATGATTTCCTGGAAGCGGTCCTCGTTCTTTGCCGTTGCCGCCCTGGCCATTCTGCCGGTCGTTCCCACCGCGTCTGCGCAGCAGCAGGCGCAGTTCCGCTCGATTTACCCGAGCCAAAAAGCGAGCGTCATGCAGACGATCGGGACCACGGACGTCACGATCACCTACCACCGTCCTGCGGTGAAAGGCCGCACCATCTTTGCCGACGCCCCGCCGGCGATGGAGGAGCGCGCAAAGGGAGACGCCACGCTGGACAACCAGAACGAGCGCAAACCGGGCGAGCCCATCGTGCCCTACAACCACGTCTGGCGCGCCGGCGCGAATGAAGCGACGACCTTCCAGGTGACCGACGACGTCCTGATCAACGGTCAGCCGCTCAAGGCCGGCACCTACGGCCTCGAGGCCATTCCGGGCAAAGACGAATGGACCATCATCTTCAACACCGATTCCGGAGAATGGGGCGCGTTTTCCTACGATGCGAAGAAGGACGCTCTCCGCGTGAAGGCAAAACCGCACACCGTCGCGGACAACCAGGAGTGGCTGCTCTACACCTTCGATCCCGTTACCCCGAGCTCGACGACCGTCAACCTGCGGTGGGAAAAGGTCAGCGTCCCGTTCACGGTCGAAGTGCCGGACGTGAAAGCGTTGTGGCACACCAAGACGGACGCGCTGATCGCCGCGAATCCGACCAACGAAGTCTTCCCGGTGCAGGCGGCCAACACATTCGCCGCGGACAAGAACTGGGACGAGGCGCTCAAGTACGTCGACATGTCGATCAAGATCAAGCCGACGTTTCGAAACCTCTCGGCCAAGGCGGCCATCCTCAAGAACGCGGGAAAGACGCAGGACGCGTTGGCCGTCGCCGATCAGGCGATCGCCAAAGGCAAAGCCGACGGCGTCGATACCAGCGCGTTCGAAAAGCGTGTCGCCGGCTGGAAGTAGCTAGACCACGGCCGCTTTGACGCAGTGAATCGGCGGGAGTGAGTCGAAGAGCCTGGTCCACTCTTCGCCTCCCTCGCTGCCCATCCAGAGCTGACCGGTGGTCGTGCCGAGGTAGAGCGCGGGCGACTTGAGCGTGTCGATGTCCATCGCGTCACGCTGCACGGTGAAGAAACTCTCCTTCTTCGGGAAGCCGCGAGCGAGCCGCCGCCACGATTGACCGCCGTTCTCGCTCCGCCACACCGCGGGCGCTCCGCCCGGGCACGTGCGCGTCGCCGGCTCGAGCGGCATGACATAGACCGTGTCCGCATCGTGCGGATGCACGACGATCGGGAAACCGAAGTCGGACGGCAGCCCCTTCGCGATCGAATACCAACTGTGCCCGTAGTCGTCGCTCCGGAGCACGCCGATGTCCGGCCGCTTGCCGCCGGGCCCTTCCCACTCGCCCCATCCGCCGTGGTTCTGCATGTAGAGACGCCCCGGGGCAGCCTCATGCCGTGCGATCTTGTGCACGCACTGGCCGAACTCGGGATACGGATCGGGGACGAACCCGGCGCCGACTCCCTGATTCGACGCGACGAACGTCTCGCCGCCGTCTTCGCTCAGGTAATGCCCTCCCGTGGAGATGCCAACGTGCACCCGTTCGCCGTCGCGGATGATCGTGTGCAGACACATGCCGCCCGCTCCCGGCTGCCACTTCCGGGAATGCTCATGGTCGCTGATACCCGGCACCATCTCCCACGAGTCACCGCCGTCATCGCTTCGGAAGAGCGCCGCCGGCTCGACGCCGGCCAGAATGTCCTTCTTCCCAGCGCCGGCTTCGAGCGCCCAGATGTTCGCGAGCGCGCGGCCGTCGTCCTTCGGGAATGCGGGAGCGGACGCCGTTTCCTTGAACGTCTTGCCGAGGTCGTTCGAGACGAGCACTTTCATCCCGAAGAACGCGTTGCAGCTCGAGGCAAAGATGCGCGGTTTCCGGCGTGTGTCGATGAGCGCGGAGTAGACGGCGACGCCTTCCCCGAACGGCCCGCGAAGCTCGAACTTGCGGCGCTTCTTCGACGCCTCCGCGATGAACAGACCCTTCCGTGTTCCGATGGCGAGAACGACGCGTTCGAACAAATCAGCCCCCTGACACCGCTGGCAGAATGATCAACTCATCTCCCTCGGCGAGCGCGGTATCCAGCCCGTCGAGGTCGCGAATGCTGTCGTTGTTGACGAAGAGGTTCACGTGCTTCCGCACCGCGCCAGTCTCGTTGCAGACCCTGCGATAGAGCACCGGATACTTCGCTTCAACCTGCTCGAGCGCAGCACGGACTTTCGACGCCGTCATCGTGAGCCGCGCCGCTCCGTTGGAGTATTCACGGAGCAGCCCCGGGACGAAAACCGTGATCGACATTCAACCGCTATGTTAGTTCCACCAGACGTTTGGCGAAACAGCGTTCCGGCTCGCGTGGCACCAGCGTACGAATCCGCGCGGCGGCCGCGGCGCCGATCTCACGCCACCGGCGGCGCTCGTTCCACGCGCGTTCCATCGCGTCATCGAGCGCGTCTTCGGTTGGCGCGGCGGCGATGTAGCCGGTTGCGCCGTCGTCGACGATCTCCGCGTTCCCGCCGGCGTCGGTCACGATGGACATGCGGCCGGACAGCATCGCTTCCACGAGCGTGATCGGCATCCCCTCGCAGCGCGACGGGAGGATCAGACCGTGGTGATCGTTCCAGATCGCGGGAACGTCGCGCACGAACCCTGCGAATGTCACGTTGTCGAGGCCGAGGTTGCGGGCCATGCGCTCGAGGCTGGCGCGCTGCAGACCATCGCCGTAGAACGTCACCGACAGCGGCCGCTCGCGCCAACGCGGGCGCGCCAGCACGCGCAGCAGCACGTCTTGTCCCTTCTCCTTCGGGTGAAGACGTCCGATGCAGGCCAGCCGCAGTTGATGGTCATCGTCGGGCCAGTCCGTGCGCGGCTCCCACGGAACGAGAAACGGGTTGCGGACCACCGTCGCGTGCGGCAGCGGAAATCCGAGCTGTTCCTCGGTCAGCCGGCGGTTGTGTTCGGAGACGAAAAAGCAGGCGCGCGCGGCGCGGTAGACCGCGGCGATCGTCTTCATCTGCCAGTCGGGCGGCCAATACAGCTCGCTCGCCTTGTGCGAGACGAGCGCGTACGGCAGGCGAAGACGGCGGCATACCTCCGCGAGGAAGTAGCCGTCGTGGTTTCCGCCTTGCGACACCACCACGAGATCGGGACGGCGTGAAACGGCCAGGCCGATCAGAAGCCGCGCGGCCTCGTGCCCGTACGCGGCGCTGGACGACAAAAAGCGTACGAGCCGGAACAGGCGCGCCGGCATGAGCGGGAATCGATCGAGGTCGTGAATGGGACAGGAGAGCGCCCGCAAGCGCCGGATGCGCGGCTCTGCTTCGACGACACCGCTCTTGTAAACCGTGACGCGATGCCCCTCCGAGGCAAGCACGGCGGCGGTCACGCTCCAGAGCTCCTCGCTGCCGCCCCACGCTCGATTGCCGCTGACGAAGACGAACTTCATCTGCGCTATTCTCGCGGCATTCGCCGGGATCTCATCAAGCTCATTCGAGCGGACGAGTGGTGGGAGTACAAACTCGTTCCGATTCTCTCGGCCTTCTACGCAACCGCGCTCGTGCTGCATGTCGCGGTGAGCGTGATCTGGACAAGCGCGTTGTCGCTGCTTCTGGCCACGGCGGCGGTTGCGATCTACGCGAGCTCGATCAACGAGCTCACCGACCGTGAGGACGATGCGGCGGCGGGGAAGCGGAATCGCGCCGCAGACCAGCCCCGCTCGATCGCGGTGCTCCTTGCTGTCGCCGTGGTTGCCGGCGTTACGTTCGCGTGGCTCTGGCGGGACGACGTGCCTTTACTTGCTTGCTACGCGGCCACCTGGCTCGCGTTCGCGCTCTATTCGATTCCGCCCTTTCGATTGAAGAAGCGCGGCCTTCCCGGCGTCGTGTGCGTCGCCGCGGGAGAGCAAATGTTCCCGGCCGTCGTCGGGGTGTTCGTCGCCTCTCGAGGCGCGCACCGCGCCGTGAGCGGTATCTGGATGATCAGTATCGCGGTCTGGGCGCTCGCGTATGGTTTGCGCGGCATCGTCTGGCATCAGTTGACCGATGTCGGAAACGATCGCCGCGCGGGTGTGGGGACCTTCGCAGCGCGGCACCGGCGCGCCGCGGAGGTGTTCGGAACCTTCATCGCATTTCCGCTGGAGCTCGGCGCACTGGCGGCGATGCTCTGGCAAGTCGGGAGCGGATGGCCGCCGCTCTTTCTCGTGCTCTATGTGGTCTATGCCATTCGCAGTGCTCGACGGTGGAAAACACAGCCTGTGATCGTCGTGCCGAAGCCGCGCTTCTTCATCGTTCTGCACGAGTTCTATTCGGTCTTGTTCCCGATCGCGCTTCTGATCGCCGCCAGCCTGCGCGAGCACCGCGACGTCGCGGTCCTGATCGCGCACGTGCTGATTTTTCCGCGGCGCATCTTCCATGCGCTGCGGCGAATCACCGGCCGATGAGTAGCCGCCGCGCCAGCGCCTCCACCGCGAGCACCGTCGTCAACGCCTCGGAGCCCCACCACGGCGGCGTCGGTTGTGAATCCGCTCGCCTGCGGCCCGCGTGATAGAAGCCGGCGCTCGGCCATGCTCCCGAAGGAAGCTGTGCTGCGATCAGCGGCCCGACATCCGGTACGCGATTCCACAGCAGCAACGTCGACGCCGCGAGGGCGAGATGGAGAACATTGGCTGCGGTCGCGCCCTCGACGCGAGGAACGATCATCTCCCCCGCCTCGGGCGCGATGGCGTGAAGCGCGTGCGAAAAAAAGTACCAGACGGCGAAAGGACTCTCATACCACTTGCTGCTCATCTCTTCACCGTCAGTGCGCAGGATCGCGATCATGTGCGCGATCGCCGGCCGAGTCTCTTTGCAATCGCCGAGGTAGACGACGATGTTCGCGTTGATCGCCGCGTCGACGTCGCGCACCTCCGCCGTGGTGTATCGAAAGAAGCGATAGAACCTTCGCGGATGCTGCAACCAGCGCGGAATCCACGTTCGAAAGAGGCCATTGCGCTCGCGTTGTTTCAGCAGGAGGGCGCGGTTGTTCTGGAACGGTCGTCCTGCAGCCTCGAGCGCCGTCGACGCGATGGCCGTGTCGTCGGTGTCGAGCGGCACCCAGCCATGGTGCTGACTTTCGGTCGACGGGTAGCACCACAGACCTTCCGGATTCATTTCGCGGAGCAGGAAATCGAGCGCGCGGGATCGGACGCGCTCGGCGGCCGGCGCGATCGACAACGCGCGCGCGGCCAGAGCTGCCGGAAAAACCGCGGAATCAGGAGCGCAGTCGCGGCTCATGTCAGGGGTGGGCGATATCTCGATCGGAATCTCGCCGCTGGGAAGCTGAACCGACTCGAGAAAAGCCACGCCCTTCTCGAGCGCGCGACGGATTGTCGACGTGTCACTCATCGTAACGGGCGCGCAACTCCAGGAGAAGGCGCAGCAGCGGCTTCGGCACGGCACAGGCCGCGAGCGTGGCGTAGCCATACAGCCGGCGAGGATCGGCGGCGATCGTGGCGGCGGCATGGCGCACCGCGGTGAAGCGCGGACCGGCGATCAGCGCCGTACGCGCGCACTCGAAGTGGTACTGCGCATCCGCGTTCGTGCCGGCGAGGATCGGCGTGCCTCGCCGTGGTTGCAGCCCGCGTCTGCTCCGCGCCTCATTGGAGATCGTGAGCGCCATCGCCTTCATTTTCTCGCGCTCGCGCACGCCGATCGCTCCCTTGTGCCGGCGATGCTGCAGCAACGCCTCACCGAGGTTGGCGAGCTCGCCGCGCTCGCCGAGGCGAAACCACAGATCGAGATCCTCGCTCGGATAGAGCCGGCCGTTGTAGCCGCCGGCCGCTCGAAGCGCATCGGTGCGCGCCACGATGGTCGGATGGGCCATCGGTGAGACGCCGCGCAGCAGCGCCGCGGAGATCTCGTCATGCGTCGTCACGAACGTCTTCAGTCCGATGTGCTGTCCCTCCTCGTCGACCACTTCGATCCAGGCGCCGACGGCAACGCACGCTGGATGCGCATCGAGGTACGCCACCTGTCTTTGCAGTCGATCGGGAAAGCTGACATCGTCAGCGTCCATGCGCGCCACGTACTCGCCGCGCGCGGCGGCGATGCCGGCGTTCAATGCTGCCGAAAGCCCCTCGTGCGGGCGGCGGAGCACGCGGACCCGCTCATCGCCGCCTGCGAACGTTTCAGCGATGCACGCGGTCCGGTCGGTCGAGCCGTCATCGATCACGAGCAGCTCGAATGAGGGGAACGTCTGCCGAAGAATGCTTCGTATGGCCAGTTCCAGGAAAGCTTCGCCATTCCAGACCGGGAGAAGCACCGTGACTCCGGAAGACCGAGGCAAAGCGGCGCAGTATAACGGCGGTGATGCTCGTTCTCTTCTTGCAGAGCCTCCTGCTGCTCACCTTCGGCGTCGCGCTGTTTCTCTTGTGGCGCGCGGCCGACCCGTCCGAGCGGTGGCTGAAATGGATCGTAGCGGCGGGGTTCCTGGCACGCGCGCTCATTGGTCAGGCGCTCTTCTGGATCGCGTGGGCAGGCCTGCCGCTGCTTCGATCGCTGCAACGGGGCGACGGGTACTGGATCTTCGCGCAGGACTCGGCCTTCTATTTTCCGCAGGCCGTCGCAGCGGCTGAAAAAGGCCTGCACGCCATCATCTTTTATGACCGCGGCGCACCGTCGGTGTCCTACATGCAGCTTCTCGCCGGCTCTGTCGCGCTCCTCGGGCATCAGCTGACTGTCGGCATTCTGGTCAACCTCTTCTGCTACCTCGGCACGATCGCGCTGCTGGTGCGTTGGGGTCGCGCGCAGCCGCAGACTCGTACCGCGGTGGCGGTGGCCATCGCGGCCATCAGTCTCTCGCCATCGCTGGTGCTCTGGTCGCTGCAGCCGCTCAAGGATTCGTTCTTTCAGCTCCTGTTTGTGGCCTTCGTGGTCGCATGCGCGGCGTGGCAGCGGCGCCCGCGCGTCGCCACCGGCGCGCTCATGGCTGTCGTTCTGTACGTTCTCGCCGGAATTCGCTGGTACTTCGCCGGCGCGCTGATCGCCGCCACGACGCTCTTCCTGCTCATCGTCACGTTCACCGCGCCGGAGCGAAAGAAGATTTCGTTCGGCGCCGCGGCGGTGATGATCTTCATCCTGGCGCTAAGCCTCGTCCTGAGTGCCGGGCCGTACCTGCCGCCGCTGGCGCCACGCTCGGTCATCGCCAGGATCGAGCAGACGCGACGCGGGTTCGACAGCACCCCCGCCAGCACGATGATCCGGAGCGGCAAGCGCCTGACCAGCGCGCCGCCTGCGCCGAAGGAATCGGAAGCGCCCGAGCTACCTCCAGACATCCGCCTCGTCCTCGACCGTCAAGTGGACGCTTGGAATCATCACGATGTCCAGCGCTTCATGGAGGGCTACTGGAAGTCGCCGGACTTCGAGATGCGCGACTCGCAAGCCGTCACTCACGGCTGGCAGAAAGCGTTCGATTCTTTGGGTGCGTTGCACCGCTCCAGTGCTGCCGGCCAGCTCACTTACTCCGATCTGCGGATGAACCGCGTTGCGGACGGCGTCGCGTCCATCGAGGGTCGATGGGAGCTCACCCGCGGCAACGGGATGCAAGGTGGCGCGGTGAAATTCGAGATGCGACGGTTCCCCACCGATGGCTGGAAAATCGTCCGGGTCATCTCAGGGGCTCCGCCCGCCGCGACCGCCGCTGCATCGCCGGCCACGCCGTCGACGACGCGCGTCGAGCGGCTGCTACTCGGCGCCGCAGCACTCGTCGTCCCGCGCACCCTCGGCGAGCGCCTCGCCCTCTTCGACATCGGCGGTGGCCGCGGGCTGCTCTGGTTCACCGAGATCGACACCCTGACGTTTGACGCAGTGCTGATCTTTGCGCTGTGGGCCCTCTTCGCCGTACCCGCGTGGCGCAACGCGCTCGTGTGGCTCGTCCTGCTGACCACCCTGATCGTCGGGGCGACGCTGGCCTATTCGATCAGCAACTTCGGCACGCTCTTCCGCCTCCGCGAGATGATCTACCTCGGTCTGCTACTGATCCCTATCGCAGCTTCGTCGCCACTCCTCGATCCTGTAACATGACCGTCCGGAGGGTCGGTTGAACAATCGTGGCTGCAGTGCCCGTGGTGTGTTCTCATCGACGGCGGTCTTCATCCTCATCCTGATCGCGTCGCCACTCGCCGCGAGCACGGACTACACCGTTCTTCTCGACCTCGACAACAACGCAGCGACAGGTTGTACCGTCACCACCGCAGCGGGATCGTTTGCCGGCGCGGAGCAGCGCCTCATCACCACTGTTTCCAATGCATCGCCGCTCACGGTCACTTCCGTGGTTCGTCAGGTTTGCGTGGCGGGACCGTCCACGTGGGGTCCTTCGATCGCGGTCAATTCTCCCTTCGCAGCGCCCTGGGCGGTGGGCGAGCACCAGGGGACCGGCGGCCTCGATGTCGTCGACACCTATTTCCCCCTAGGCGGCGTCCCGCACGGTTTCTATCGGCTCGGATTCACCACTTCCGCGGGCGCCGGCGACGCACTGATCACGGCGAACGGCGCTTCGAATGGCGCTGCGATGCTCATTTCCAACTTCTCCATCGGCGAGATTCCGACCCTCGGCACCTGGATCCTCCTCGCACTCGCCGTCACGCTCGTGGTGCTCGCACTCGTCGCGATCAAAGCCCCTCACGCTCTGGCAGCGTTGGTCGTCGTGGTCCTGGTGATCACTGTCGGCGCCGGCGTCGCGTGGGCCAGTCTCGTTCCCGATGGGAATCCAAGCAGTTGGTCAGGGATTGCGCCGCTCGGCATTCGGACGCCGCTGCCGCCTGTCGGCAGCGCGAAGATCGCCGCCGTCTTCGGCACAATCGAGAACGACACACTTTTCCTTCGCGTCGACGCCGACGCGCCTCGTTCGCCGAGCGTGACGACCCAGCCGGTCGACTCGACCGTGGCGGCGGGCGGCATTGCCACCTTCACTTCGATCGCCGCCGGCTCGCCGTCTCCCACCGTTCAATGGCAGGTCAGCACGGACGGCGGCGTGACGTTCAACGACATTCCCAGCGCAACGAGTACGACCCTGTCGTTCACTGCCGCGGCGAGCGATGACCTCCACAAATACCGAGCCGTGTTTACCAATCTGGCAGGGACGGTCACCTCCGATCCGGCGACCCTTTCCGTCGCAGCGCTCTCGACCATCACCGCGCAGCCGAACAACAATTCCCTCGCTGCCGGGGGAACGGCAACGTTCACGTCGACGGCCACATCGAACGTCGCGCCGACGATCCAATGGCAGGTCAGCACCGACGGTGCGACGTGGAATGACGTTCCCGGGGCGACGAGCACGACGCTGTCGTTCGTCACCGCGCTGACGGACGATCTGAAGCAGTATCGCGCCGTCTTCACCAACGCCGCGGGCTCGGTCCCTTCGAACACGGCTTACCTCTTCGTCGCCACGACGATCCCGACTGCAACCCTGCCGCGCGTCGACGACCTTTCGGTCACCGACGGCGGGCATTTGCCTCTCAGCAACGCTTGGATCACGCAAAGCGGCGACTTCGCCGTTCCTGGGGGTGCTTTGGGGACCGCGACTGCGGCCGCGACCCCGCAACTGAACCTCGCCACGCTCAACGTTGCGGTGCTGAACTCCGACCAAACGGTCAAGGTGGGGGCTCTTGCTGACGGCCAGTTCGCCGCCCTGGTCGCGTGTTACAGCGGCCCCGGCCTCACGAACATGTACTACGCCGGCGTGCGCAGGACAGGTTCCACCTACACCGCCGAGGTCTGGAAGAACGTGGGCGGTGTCGACACGCTGATGGGCTCACAGACGACGTCGGCGCCGAGCAATATCGAGTTTCAGGTGAACAACGGAAGCCTGAAGCTGCTGGTCAACGGCGCGCCCGCGGTTCAGTTGATCGACGGCAGCCCCTTGTCGGGTGGTCTCATCGGGTTCCTGGCGACGCAGGGGGTCGTGTTTCAGAAGAATTACACCGCGTGACGGCTTGACTATCGCAGCTTCGTCGCGACTCCTCGATCCAGTGCGGACTCGAAAATCTCCTCCGCTCGCCGGTTGAACTCAGCCGAGACGCGGTGCTGCTCCTCGTTCACCTTCTTCTGCATCGCGTTGACCTTCGCCTGTTCGGCGTTGACGGCCGCCTGCTCCGTGTTGACCTCGGCCTGCCTCCGGTTCACCCGGTCCTGACCGGCACGAGAGTCACTTCCGTTCACCTCCGCCTGCATCGCATTGACGTCGTGCTGATGCGCGTTCACCCCGGCCTGCATCTCGTTGACGCGCCGCTGCTCGCGATTGACTCCCTCCTGCATCCGGTTGACGTTCTTCTGCGGCTCCATCGCCTGATCGAGCTCGTCCATGACCGCGGAGTCCGTCAAGACGTACTCGTCACCATCCTTGCGGAACCAGGCGAAGCGATCCCCGAATCGCGCGCGCAACCCTTCGATCGAAGGGGAGTCGCTGTCATCCCACGACCCGCTCATCGAGTCGCCGTGGACAATGACGTAGCGGCGAATGACGTGCTCCATCGCATCGGCGTGCATCAGCGGCCAAAGAATCACCGCCGTAAGGATCCAGACAAATGAACGGGCATATCGAGACATGCAGCCTCCTTCCGATACTCGGACGTCGAACCGGCAGACCACGTTAGCCGAGCTCGGCAGGCTGATTCGCTTCTCCGGCTTCCGTTATTTTTCAGCTATCGTACCGCGCACATCATGACCATTCGCGGACGCGGACGCGCACTTGCCGTCACGGCAGTTCTGATCCTGCTCGAACTTTCGGCGGCGGCGCAGACCGTGACGCTGAACGTCGATGTATCAACGTCGCGCAAACCGATCAGCCCCTTGATCTATGGCCTCAACTTCTCCAAGCCCGCATTCGCGACCGAGATCGCGCTGCCCGTGCGGCGGTGGGGTGGGAATCTCACATCGCGGTACAACTGGAACCTAAACGCCTTCAACCACGGCTCGGACTGGTTCTTCCATAACAACGGTGCATTCGATCCATACACCGGCAACAGCCAGACCGCCGACCAATGGGTGAACGAGAACGCGAGCACCGGGGCGCAGTCGCTGGTCACGCTTCCGATGATCGGCTACGTGTCGAAAGACGCCAACCAGTCGACGTGCGGATTTCTCCGCGCCAATTATCCGAACCAGGACGCGTGGGACACGGACAGCGGATATCCCGACTGCGGCAATGGACTCAACGGCGGCGTACCGATCGTCAACAATCCGCTCGACACCAGCATCACCGCCGATCAAACGTTTGCTGCCGGTTGGGTGAGTCATCTGGTGGCGACGCACGGCGCCGCCTCCGCCGGCGGCGTCAAGTTCTATGAGTTGGATAACGAGCCGGGCATCTGGGACGGAACGCACCGCGATGTGCATCCGAACGGCATGACCTACGACGAGAGCTACAACAACGGTTCGGCGTGGGCGGCGGCCGTCAAGGCCGTCGATCCCAACGCGTTGATTTTCGGGCCGGTTCAAGATGGCTGGACGCGCTACTTCTATGCGTCGTATCCGGGGGATGGTTCGACCGCGATCGCCGACCGCAACAACCACGGCGGCACCGAGTTCGTCGCCTGGTATCTGCAGCAGATGAACGCGTATGAGCAGGCGCATCCCGGTCACCGGCTGCTCGACTACCTCGACCTCCACTTCTATCCCCAGAACGGCGTCGATCAATCGCCCGCGGGCGACGCGAACAATCAGGCGCTGCGGCTGCGATCGACGCGGGCGCTATGGGACCCCACCTACGTCGACGAGAGCTGGATTGCCGACGCCGGTCCATACAACGGCATCGTCCGCCTCATCCCTCGCATGCGTGACTGGGTGAGCAATTTCTACCCGAATACGAAACTCGCCCTCACCGAGTACAACTGGGGTGGGCTCGAGAGCATCAACGGAGCGCTGACGCAGGCCGACATCCTCGGCATCTTTGGACGTGAAGGACTCGATCTGGCCACGCTTTGGGCGTATCCAGCCCAGTTCAATGGAGCCGGCCAAGAGATCGACTATGACCACTTCGAGACGCTGCCCGGCGCTTACGCATTCCGGATGTTTCGGAATTACGACGGCGCCGGCGCGCAGTTCGGCGATACCAGCGTCAGTGCAACCAGCAGCGATCAGTCGCAGCTCTCGGTGTATGCGGCGCAAAAGACGAGCGATTCTTCGCTCACGCTGATGATCATCAACAAGACGATCACCACCAGCGTCACCGGCACACTGAGCGTCGGGAGCAGCTTCGTCCCGGCCGCGAGCGCGCAGGTTTACCGCTACAGCGACGCGAACCTCAGCGCCATCGTCTCCTTGCCCGCTCAGGCCATCACCGCGGGTGGTTTTTCGGCGAGTTTCCCGGCGAACTCCATCACGCTGGTGCGCATCCCGACGGCCGCCCCTGCCGTGGTGACCGGAACAGCCGGCTCGATCACCGCAACCGGCGCGGTCCTCAGCGGTACCGCCAACCCGAACGCAACCTCCACGACCGGGCACTTTCAGTATGGCAAGACGACCTCTTACGGATCCACGACATCCGATCAGGCCCTCGGCTCGGGGGCGAACGCGGTCGCAATCGGCGGCGGCGGCATCTCGTCGTTGACCTGCAACACGCTTTATCACTTCCGCGCCGTGGCCACGAACCCCGGTGGAACGACCTTCGGATCGGACAACACCTTCACAACGGGAGGATGCAGCGGTTTTACCGACGATCCGCTCGTCGCCGGAACGACGAGCATCAAGGCGATCCACATCACGGAGCTGCGGTCGCGCATCGACGCGCTACGCGTTCACTGGGGCCTGGCGGCGTACGGCTGGACCGATGCGAATCTCACGGGCGTCGCGACGAAGGCGGTCCACGTCACCGAAATGCGCACCGCCCTCGGAAGCGCGTATGACGCCGCGATCGCTGCCGGGCGACACGTCACCCACCCCTCATTCACCGACGATCCCCTCACCGTTCAGCAAACGAAGGTCAAGGCCGTTCACATCTCTGAACTGCGCAGCGACGTACTCACCCTCGAAGCGAACCCGTAGAAGCGACGCTCACTTGAAAACGATTTCGCGCGTCAATTCAGTGCCGAGAACTTTTCTGATCTCGTTCCGGTGCACTCTGGCCTGGTTCTGACACGCGGCGTTACAGATTACTTTTTCGGTCACTGCTTCAAACGCGTCAAACTGATCGCCGATGTCCCCGGCGTAAGCCGCCATGTCTTTAAAAGTAATCTCGAGATAGACATTGGGCTGATCCGGTGACTTGGGAGAGGACTGGAAGACCTTGTAACCGATGATCAGCCCGGCCTTCTTCGCGGCTTCCATGGTCGGCTTCCATGTCGAAGTCACCCATGCCATGTACTCATCAAAGTGCCCATACTCGACGTGTATGTAGTCCACCTCAGTGACCGGGCCATAGCTGAACGCGCGCTCATCCTGCGTAGCTGCATTCAGTGAAAGCGAGAAGGCGGCGATACACAGGGATACGATCATTGTCCTGATCATTTCTCTTCACCTCTTGTTGAGTTGGCGATCGAAGTAGACGTCCGCGGCGTTGAACAATGTCATCCACGACGAGTAGCGTGCCATGTCATGAATCTCGTTCGGAATCATGATCACTTCATGTTCGATGTTGTGCGACCTCAAGCCTTCAATGAGCTCGGTGGCCTGCTGGGACGGGACAATGCTGTCGTTGTCAGCCTGCACAAGCAGCACGGGGGAGTGCCACCGATCGATGGTCGCGATGGGGGAGGCTTCCGCCGCCTGGCGGATCGCATCGCGCCCGTCGAGTGGCTCGCCTGCCGCGGACAGGTGCGTCGACCAGTCATGGATGCCCGCATAATCGACACCGGCCGCCAACGCATCCGAGGCGCGCGCGAGGCCGAGGGCCGTCATCAGTCCCCCATAGCTCGGTCCCCAGATGCCTAATCGATGCGAGTCGACGTCCGGCCGGCTTCGCATATAGGTGATGGCGCCGAGCAGGTCATTGAGCTCGCTGCTGCCGCCGGGGCCGAAGTTGTCGGCCTCTCTGTAGTCAAGGCCGTAGCCGGTACCGCCACGATAGTTGACCGAGAGCACGATGTAGCCCTCGGCGACGAGGTGTTGATTGAACGCGTATATCCGGCTATACGAACGGTGGGTATTGAACCCCAGGAACATCTGTCTTTGGGGGCCGCCGTGGAAGAAGAGAATCGACGGGTGCGGCCCGGAGGTAGTTTCGCGCGGCAGGAACAGTTGCGCGTGCGTTTCCTGGCCGTCCTTTGCCGCAAAAGTCACGGCTTGCGGCATGACGAGCTCGGAGCTCGGGAAGGAGGATGGGATGGCTTCCGGAGCGAGCCGCTGCCACTGTCCGGCAGTCAACACGACCGGGTGCAGCGGATGGTTGCCGTCGCTTTGCAGCGCGAAAAGAGTGCCGTCCGCGCCGAGCTGCGGATAATCTTCGATGGCGTGGCTCTGGGCCATGCGCACCGCCGAACCGTGCTCGGCGTCGACCGTCCAGATATGCAGCCTGTCGGTGTCATCCTCATTGGACGAATAGATCAGGCGCTTGCGGTCCCTGCTGAAGACGACGTGTGTGACCTCGAACTTTCCCGCCGTGAGTGCGCGGGCTGTCCCGCCGTGCACGGGGACGGCATAGAGATGCAGCCAGCCGCTTTTCTCCCACGGGAAGACGAGCTCATCGTGGTTGGTCCAGAACAGGTTCGCCGCCGAGGGAGCGTCGGGAACGTCATTCGTCGCCGAGTTCGTCGGACGGAACACACTCCCGGGTCCCGCGTCGGCAATCCAGACACGTCGCCCCTGGCCGGTCTTCACGTCCGCCGTCCAGATCGACCACGGTCGTCCGCTGCGTCGAGAGAAGAATTCGGGCGGCAGGGTTTTCTGGGCCGGTACATGAACGAAGGCGACCCGTGTGCCGTCCGGTGAGAACGCGGGCGAGCTGTCGTAGTCGAGGCTCGGACTCAACCAGACGATGGTTTGGTCAGCGAAATCGTAGACACCGACCAGCGAGTGGTTGCCTCGATGGCTCACGAACGCCAGGCGCTTGCCGTCCGGCGCCCAGGTCAGCGAGTCCACTGTTCCCTGATCGATGAGCAGTGGCTGAGCGTCGCCATCGGCGCTCGCGGCCGCGGTCAGAATTTTGTTCTTGTCGACGAACAGCAACCGGCTGCCATCGGGTGAGAAGGTAGGGGAGTCTCCGGCGCCGGCCCTGCGCGGTGCGCCGCCCGCCGCGGCAATCACCCATACCTCCCTCGGCATTGTGCCTTTCGGAGAGGTATTGACGTTGGCCGGCGTGTCGTCCTCGAGACTCTGGGCCCGCGTGAAGGCGATCGACTTCGCATCCGGCGACCAGGCGAGCTCGCCGATATCGAAACCGTCGTCCTCTGTGTACAGCGTGATCTGGCGCGCTTTCGCGCCGTGAGATGGGTCGGCTACCCACACGTTACTGCAGCCCTTCGCGTCGAATACCCACGCCACGGCTGCGCCCGTGGGCGCGGGCAGCATGTCCGACGCAAACGGCGCCTGCATTACGGCGTCGAGCGAATAAGGCGCCGGATGGGTTTGTGCGGCGGCCAGCGTTGCGGCCATCCCGAGCACCGCCATGCACGCGAATCTCTTCACGCTGCCTCCGAGGTTCTCATATAGGTCACCGTGTGATGGCTGAGAAGCGCCCCTTGATCAGAACTGCATTCAGCAACGCCGAAAATCAACCGCCGTCCAGCCTTGACGATCGTGGCGCGGCACAACACATCCGAACGGCGGCCTCTGCCGACAAAGTGGGACACCATGCTCGACGTGAGGGGTGATTCGTCACCATACTGAGCCTTGATCGCCAACCACATGCTGACGTCGGCCGCGGCCATGTACACAGGCCCACCGATGATGCCGCCGGATCGTTCAAGAACGGGTCGAAAAGGAATTCGCAATGTGCAGGAGTCATCGTCAATGGCGACCAGAACGAAGCCGCAAATCTCCGCAAAGGGCGCGGTTGCGAGGGTCCGTTCCAATTCTTCACGGTGGAGGGTCAGTTTGGAATTTCGCATGTGACTAAACCGCGTCCTGCTTCGGCTTGCTCACTATCGGGGTGACTGTATTTTGTCCACGTGACCGACAGGATCTTCCATTGCTCATTGCTCTTGCGCACTTGCCAGTGCTCGAGGCCTGAATGATGAATCTTGTCGTTGATGACAAAATCGTAATTGAACGTCACTAGCCCAAGTTCGCCGTCCTGCCGAATCTCGATGTTTCGAAACCTCTCATCGAGTTTGTCCTTTGAGGTGGCGAGCAACTTCACGAATCCATCGAGTGCGCTCGACCCAGCTCCATCGAACTCCTGGCCGTCAATCGAATGAAAGAGCGCATTCGGATACAGCATGAGCCTCGTCAGGGCGTGCCCGTCCTTATGGATGATGTCTTGGCGAAACTCATCCAACAGGTCATTGATTTTCCTGATGTCGTCCGCATTGGAATGGAGCTCGAGCTCCTGCGCCTGCGCGAATGCCTGAGTGAACAGGCCGCAGGCCAGGAGCACGATGAACACTGCGCTCGCTCTCTTCTTGTTCATGCGGCTCGCCTCAAGCCTTGACGACGAGGTCGATCTCGACGCAGGCGCCAAGAGGCAGTGCAGCCACCCCGATCGTCGTGCGGGCGGGAAACGGCTGGCTGAAATGCTTTGCGTAGATCCCGTTCATCGCGGCGAAGTCGCTGATGTTCGTGAGATACACGCCGGCGCGCGCGACGTCGTCGAAACTCCTGCCGGCCGCCTCGAGAACCGCTGCGAGATTCTGAAAGACACGCTCCGTCTCGGCCACGACACCTCCCTCGACCACCTTGCCGGTGGCGGGGTCTTGGCCGACCTGACCGCTGAAGTAGAGGAAACCACCGACTTCGATTGCCTGGGAAAACGGGCCGACCGGTGGCGTGAGTGCGGGCGAAGTGATTGCCGTCTTGTTCATTTCAGTTCCTCCGATGTCACATGAGCAGCGCGCCGCCGTCGACGGGGATGACGGCGCCGGTCACGAAAGGATTGGCGATTGCGAAGAGCACCGCTTCGGCCTGCTCGTCGGGAAGGCCTACGCGTCGCGCGGGTGAGCGCTGGGCGAAGTCCGAGAACATGCGCTCGCGCGCTTCATCGCCGAGGGCGCCCCAGAACGGGCCGGAGTCGACGATGCCGGGCGAGATCACATTCACGCGAATCGGTCCGAGCTCGACGGCCATCGCCTTCGCAAACGCTTCGAGCCCGCCGTTGACCAGACTCGTGATCGAGCTCCGTGGCGCCGGGCGCGCTCCGCGGATCCCGGAGAAGAAGGCGAACGAGCCGGCGGCATCGATGTGCGGCTGACCGTGCTTGACGAGAAAGAACGGCGCCCACAACTTCGCGTTCATCGCCCGCTGCACGTCGGACGCGCTGGGCTGGGTCACCGGGCCGGCGGCTCCCTGACTGGACGTGCTGACGGGAGGATCGGACGCGCCGGTGGCGGCGAAGAACGCTTCGACCTCGGCCTCGTTCGCGGCGTCGACGACACTGATGTGCGCCGGTCCCGTCGCGAGCGCCGCGGTCTGCTCCAGCGTTTCGCGTTTGCGGCCGGCCAGAATCACCGACGCGCCGGCGCGCGATGCGGCGAGGGCGACCGAGCGTCCGATGCCGGAGCCTGCGCCCACGATGATGATGCGCTTCCCACGAAGATCCATGACAGCCTCCCAGTAACCTGACGTCCTCACTTCGACCAGGGCGGAACCACGCCGTTGGTGCGCGCGTACGCGATCGACTGCCCCAGATGCTCGTGTTGATCGGCGAGAAGCAGCATCAGCGCTCCCTGCTTCGTCATGTCTCTTCCGAACAGTTTCACCGGCGCCTGCAGGTCGTGGTCGGAGAGTGCCGTAATTGCCTTTTGCAGAGTGAGGTAAGAAGCCTTCAGGGCTTCCTGCATCTTCTCCGGATCGGTGATGGGCGCGGGCGCCGCCGCAGGTGTGCCCGACAGCACGCCAGCGAGCAGGCCGTTCTCTTTGACGATCAGGTTGAAGACGTCGGCGACCGAGCGAACGCCTTGGCCGGGCTTCCAGTCGTACTTGCCCGCCATGACGCGCGCGAGTCCGGTGAATTTTTCGGAAAGCGTTCCGGCATCCTTCGCGAAGGCGGCCTGCAATCCCGCCGGCTGCGACTGTGCCGCAGCGAACGGCACCATCAGAGCGACCGCAAGCGCACACATCGCGATCTGAATCAGGGTCTTCTTCATGTAGGGCTCCCTCCGTAACCGTATTAACAGGTTACAATCTAAGCGCCCGACGTTAACCTGTCAAGAGGGTTACGATAAAGGCGTGAGCGACTCCGAGGTGCGTGACGGATTCAAATTTCGCGGCGGCAGCCTGCCGCTCGATTTCGGCGCGACGCTTGCGGGCCGGCGCTTCCCCGAACCGCGCGACTTGCTCGCCGAACCGGGGGACCTGGCGCGCTGGTTCGTCGCGGCGGGCTTGGCGAAGGAGAGGCCGGAGGTGACGCCGCGCGTGCTGCAGCAGGCCCGCGAGCTTCGCGAGGCAATCTATCGGCTGGCCATGGCTCGCATCGCGAAGCGGCCGTTCGCCGAAGCCGACCGCGTGCTCCTGAATCGGCGCGCCGCCGGCAGGACGCCCGCGCCGCACCTCGGTCGCAACGGCTCCTACTGGACGACCGGCAGCGCGTCCGAGCTCCTCTCTCTCATCGCGCGCGAGGCGGTCGAGCTCTTCGGAGGCGCACTCGGCGACCGCGTTCGCCGGTGCGAGGGAGAGAATTGCGCGCTCCTGTTTGTCGACACATCACGCTCCGGCGCTCGAAGGTGGTGCTCGATGGCCGGATGCGGCAACAAGGCGAAGGTCGCGAGCTTTCGCGCCCGGAACACGCCGCGTTAAGAACGATCGCTCGTTCCGCTTCGCCCCAACCTCACCAGATCAGCGCTCTCCAGCACGCGCTTGTTGCTGCCGGTACGCGCGACGCGGATCATGGCGCGGCCGAGCTCCTCGGTCGTGATGACCGTGCCGGACCAGATCCGTTGGAACAACGGCCATAGCGGCGAGAGTAACGTCAATAGTGCACGCGCGCCGGTCGCCCTCGGCTGCTCGCCATGCATCGGACGCAGCGCGCCGAGGCGGATCATGACGGCTTCGGGAAAGAGCGCGAGAAGGTCATTCTCGGTGCGCCCTTTGACTCGCGCCCACATCGCGTTGCCACCGGTGCCCATGCCGGAGACGTAGAGGAACCGCATCGCCGGGTTCGCGCGCGCCAGGAGCTGTGCCCACTTCATTGTGAGGTCGTACGTCAGATGCGTGTACTCCGCTTCGCTCTTGCCGACGGAAGAGACGCCGAGGCAGAAGAAACAGGCGTCGTAGCCGGCGAAGTCACCTGGGTCGGTGGGAACGTCGAACATGTCCGGCCGGATGAGAACGCGCAGCTTCTCGTGCGAAACACCCGGCGCCTGACGGCCCACCGAGAGGACCGACTCGACATCGGGATCGAGCAGACACTCACGAAGCACGCCGCTGCCGACCATGCCGGTTGCGCCAAAGAGAATGACTTTCATTCGTACTCCTGCGATCCTTGTGGTGTCGCGAATGACCGGGCGCGTGCTCGTGACACGCGCCCGGTCGGGTCTACGACATCACCCTACATCTTCGGCTCGGCCGGCGTGGCGGCAGGCGGCGTCTGCGGAGCCGGCGCCGGCTTTTTCCGGCGTTCGAGCTTGCGCAGCCGCTTGACCTCCTCCCTGCGCTCCCCGTTCATCACTCCAAACGCCACCCCGAACGCCGCCTGGCATGATCGCGGCCGGGTGGCTTACTGCAGCTTCTTCAGCATCTCTACCGCGTGAAAATTCGTTCGGTCAAGCTGTATCGCTTTTGTGTAGCTTGCGATCGCCAGCGCTTTGCTGCCGCTCACCTCATACGCCTCGCCGAGGCTGTCGAAGACATTCGATGAACGCGAGTAGGCAACTGCATTCAATTTGAAGATCTCGATTGCATCGGCCGGTCGGCGGTTGCCGTACAGAATCTGGTACCCGAGCGCGTTCAGTTCCGACTCGCTGAAGTCGTACGTAGTGTCGTTGTTCTTTCGCAGTGACTTGTATTGATTGACCGCCGCCTGCAGGCCGCGCGTGCGAATGGCGTCGTACATCGCTTGAGCGATCGAACGTTGCGGGAGCGTATAGCGCTTGCCGTCAATGATGT
>JACZCU010064531.1_pt1 | contig 28995 bp, 22 predicted proteins | sample 8641851 | NCBI WGS metagenome assembly JACZCU01 (sample SAMN15324605, study PRJNA640507) | soil metagenome | isolation source: monocropping sugarcane control | place: China: Luxin town, Laibin City, Guangxi Province | collected 2019-07-25 | depth 10cm m | reverse complement strand
CGGGACCGCGAGGCCGAGCGTCGTCACGGCGCTGATGAAAAAGCTGGAGTCGAACGGCAGGTGGCGCGTCATCCCCCGCGTCGTCACCCAGAACTGGGCGGTGAGGCAGAACCAGATGGCGATGGTACAGGCGACGACCTTCAGCGCCGCCGCCGGCTTCTCGCGAAGCTTCAGCGTCTCGACGAACGCGTCGTAGAAGTGCATCCAGGCGCCGCGAAAGCGCTTCGGGACGAAGCGCGCGAGCCACGCGTGGACGCGGCGCATCCTCTCCTGGAAGAGGTAGATGCCGACGACGAGCGCCGTGAGCGCCCCGATGACGATGAGGCACCCGACGGCGCCCGAGCGCATCAGCACCCACTCGGGAGTGTGCGGGAAATCGTCCCAGTGGCGCGCCACGAAGTAGATGAAGATGAGGAGTAGCGAGTAGAGGTCGAGGATTCGCTCCGTCAGCACCGTGCCGAGGGCGCCGGAGAAGCGGACATTCGAGCGGCGGGCGAGCAGCGCCGGCCGCGCGACGTCCCCCGCCCGGATCGGCAGGACGGTCGAGAGCATGTAGCCGACCGTGTTCGCGAAGAAGGTCGCGTAGAACGGCGGCGGGTTGTCGTTGTCGATCAGCGCACGCCAGCGGAAGGTGCGGAAGATCAGCGCGCTGAAGTTGACGAGGAGCGCCAGCGCCAGCCAATACGGGTTCGTCGCCCGCATGATGTGCCAGACGTCACCGAGGTTACTGTTCTTCAGGAAGAGCCAAATGAAGAAGACCGTGAGGGCGGCAATGGCCGTAATCTGGAGGAGGCGCTTCAAAGTCGGGTAGTTTTAGCAGAGCGAATGCTCAACATCTACACGAACTCCGTCTTTTACCGGCACGACACCGGGGTCGGGCACCCTGAAACGGCGTCGCGCATCGACGCGGCGCTCGAAGGGGTGAGGCGTGCGGGACTCGCGGGCAACGTGCTGCGCGACTCGAACGTGCATCCCGAAACGGTCCGGATGATCGGGAAGGTGCACACGCCGGGATACGAGCGCGAGCTCGAGGATGCGTGCGCCGCCGGCTTCCGGCTGTTCCACTCGCTCGACAACCCGATCTCGCGCTCCACCTTCGCGGCGGCGCGCGCCGCGGTTGCGACGTCGTTGGTCGCGGCGGAGGACATCTGGAAGCGCGGCGACTCGACGCGCGCGTTCGTCGTGGCGCGGCCGCCGGGACATCACGCCGAGCGCCTCGAGGCGATGGGGTTCTGCTTTTTCAACACGATCGGCTGTGTCGCGGAGTGGCTGCGGGAGCAGCCGGGGATCGACCGCGTCTTCATCTTCGACTTCGACGTCCACCACGGCAACGGCACGCAGCATCTCTTCGACGACCGTGACGACGTCTTCTACGCGTCGATGCACCGTTATCCGTTTTATCCCGGCACCGGCGCGTCGGACGAGATCGGCGTCGGCAAGGGGCGCGGCTACACGCACAACATCCCGATGGAAGCCGGCGAAGGCGACGTCGCGTATCTCTCGGCGGTCGAAAACGAGATCGTCCGCATCATCGACGCCTACCGCCCGAACGCGATCCTTCTCTCGTCCGGGTTCGACGCGCACCGCCGCGACCCCCTCGGCGGAATGAACGTCTCGGAGCACGCGTACGGGGAGATCACGCGGCGCATCGTCGAGTGCGCCGAGCGCCATTGCGAAGGCCGCGTGCTGTCGCTGCTCGAAGGCGGCTACGACATGGAAGGACTTGCGGCGAGCGTCACCGAGCATGTCCTTTCGCTCGCAGGATCCGGACGTACAGATCCTCCAACCGCGTGATCCGCAGCTCCTTCGAGAAGCCTTTGACGACGTGCGCGCGTGCGTTTTCGGCGACGCGGGCGGCGCGGCTGCGGTCCTCAATGACGGTGAGCATCGCGCTGGTCAGCTCCGCGCGGTCGCGCATCGGGATCAGCCAGCCGACCTCCGGGGACGAGACGAGCTCGCGGTTGCCGCCGGCGTCCGTCGCGATGACCGGCTTCTGCATCGCCATCGCCTCTCGGATCGTCCCAGTGATGCCCGTGCCGGCCCACGACGCGTCGACGACCAGATCGCACGACGCGAAGACGTTCGGCATGTCGGCGCGGTACTCGATGGCGCTGACGTGCTCGCCCATGCCGGCCGAGCGCGCGTAGTCGAGCACCTCGCTCTTCTCGGCGTCGCTCCGGCAGCCGATCAACGCCACGTGCAGGTTCGGATGGCTTGTGACGATGTCCGAGGCGGAGTCGATCAGCTCCTTCCATCCTTTCCAGTCGCGGACGCCGACTTGCGCGACGAGGAATCGGTCGTCCGGAATCGACTTCTCGCGGCGGAACGCGCGCGGGTCCCACTTCGCCGGATCGAAGAGCGTCACGTCCGTCCCGGCGTAGACGACTTCGACCTTTCCGGCCGGCAGCTTTCCGCTCTCGACGATCACGCTCTTGATCTGCTCGCAGACCGTGACGACGCGATCGACGCGCTTGGTGCGGTACTTCAGCCGGTTCCAGACGTCGAGCGGAAACGAGACGCCGCGGTTGACGACAAAGGCGGGGACGTGCGTCGTCGCCATCGCTGCGATCGCGAGGCCGTGCGCGATTCCCTTGTGCACGTGGATGACGTCCGGCTGCCGCTCGCGGATCAGCCGGCGTAACGCCGCGGCACTCGCGAGGTCGAACGCGTTCCGCATCTTCAGGGCGGCGAACGCGACTCCCGCCTCCCGCGCCCGCCGCTCGATCTCCTCCCCCGGCCGGCTCACGATGGTCACCTCATGCCCGCGTTGCGACAGCCCCTCCGCCGCCTGAAACATCTGGTGAACCGAGCCGGTGTTGAACTGGTTGAACTCGAGGATCTGGAAAATGCGCACTGGCGGCGGATGATAGCGAACACGGCGCGGTGATAGGCTCCGCAGCGCTATGCACCGCACACGAATCGCACTCGCAATCGCTCTACTGTCGGTCGCGTTCGTTGCCACTGCCCAGGAGCATCAGCACGGCGCGATGGCCACTGTGACGACGGTCAACAAGGTCCTTGTCGGAACGAACGTCACATTCGCCTCGTCCCCGGGCGAGGGAAGCGGATATCTGGCGCTTCCTTCGGGTGCCGGAAAGCATCCCGCCATCATCGTCATTCAGGAGTGGTGGGGTCTGAACGACTGGGTCAAAGAACAGGCCGACCGCTTCGCGTCGCAGGGCTACGTCGCCCTCGCGCCGGATCTCTACCGTGGCAAAGTCGCCACCGACCCGAACATGGCGCATGAGCTGATGCGCGGCATGCCCCAGGACCGCGCGATGGCCGACCTGCATGGCGCGTACAACTTCCTCGCCGGCCGGAAGGACGTCGACACGAAGCACATCGGCGTGATCGGCTGGTGCATGGGCGGCGGTTACGCGATCGACTTCGCGATTGCCGAGCCGCGGCTCGCGGCGGCGGTGATGAATTACGGTCACACCCTGACGGACCCCGCCACCATCGCGAAACTCCATCCGCCGCTGCTGGGAAACTTCGGCGCCGAGGATCGCGGGATTCCGCCCGCGGACGTGAACGCGTTCGAAGCGGCGCTCAAGAAGGCCGGCAAGTCGGTCGACTTCAAGATCTACCCCGGCGCGGGGCATGCGTTCATGAATCCGAACAATACGGGAGGGTACGTCGAGGCGGCGGCGAAGGACGCCTGGGCCCGCATCGACGCGTTCTTTCAGCAGCACTTGCGCTAAGATCGAAATTCGCTGATTTCACAGGAGATAGGGCGGATTGGCGAAAGACGCGAGAGACAAGCCGGAGATCAAGGTCACCGACAAACGGATCTTTACGGCCGAGGGTGACATCCGCGAGGAATTCCGGGACGAGATCCATGCGGAGGCTCCTGCCGAAAAACCGCCCGAGCCGGCACCGCCTGTCGAGGAGCGGCGCTCCCAACCGAGCGGAACTCCACCTCCGGAAACCGGCGAGCGCCGCCGGACGATGGCGGACAAGGCGACGAACCCCGGCTCGCCATTCACAAACTTCATCGAGCCGCTGATCGCGCAGGGCTACATGTCCCTCGGCATGCTGCGCAATCCATATCAGCCGCAGTCGAAGATCGACGTCGGCGCGGCGCGGCAGATGATCGAGATCCTTACGCTGCTGAAGGAGAAGACCGAGGGGAACCTCACCGCCGATGAAGACGACTTTCTCGAAACGCACCTCGGAGAACTGAAGCTCGCGTACGTCCAACGGACGAAGAGCCTGTGATGCCTGTGCGCCGCATTCTGGTCGTCGCGATCCTCGCCGCGGTGGCAATCGGCGCAAAGGCGGAAGAGACGAAATCGCCGCGCGACATGTGGAGCCTCGCGGCGAATGCGGCGGTCACCGGCGACTACGATGCCGCCATCCGAAACACCAACGACCTGCTGAATGCCGGCAAGGCTCTCGGCATCTCGTCCTTCCCGTCGTACGCCTCGTCGGCCGCAGCGATGGCGCGTGAAGCGGACAAGCTCGGGAAGAAGGAGCTTGCCGACTGGGCGGCGAAGGCAGCCGACCAACTCGACCCGAAGTCTCCCGCGGTCGCGTTCAGCGCCGCCGAACGCGCGCGGGCGCTCGGCAACTGGCCGAAGGTGTTCCAGCTTTCGATCACCGGGTTCGTTCGCGTGTTCAAGAACTACCGCACGCGGCTGCTCAGCCAGGTCGATCTGCTGATCGCGATCACGCTGGCGCTCGCGCTGACCGCCGCGGTCTTCGCGATCGCGCTCTTCATCCGCTACGCGCGCTCGATGGGTCACGACTTCCGCGAAATGCTCGGCACGCGCTTTCACGGCGGGTCGGTGAGCGTGCTCGCGTTCGCACTGCTCTTCCTGCCGCTGTTCCTCTGGCTGAGTCCCATCTGGCTCGTGCTCTACTGGTTCATCATCTTCTTCGGCTACGCGAACAAGATCGAGCGCGGGCTGATCATTTTCTTCACGCTGGTCATCGCGGCGCTGCCGATCGCGCTCGACCGCGCGGCGACGTTGGCGGCGGGCGTCGACAACCCGATCGTCTCGACCGACATCGGCTCCGCGGAGGCGGCGTATCACCCCGAAGCGCTCCGGCGGATGCAGGAGCTCGCGACGCTCGTTCCCGACAATGACGTCGTCCAGATCCTCCTCGGCAATCTGGAGCTGCAGGAGGGGAACGACCAGCAGGCGGAGGTCTACTACCGCCACGCGCAGCAGATCCGCGATTCCGCCGGCGCGAACGTGAATATCGGCAACCGCAACTTCCTGAACGGCGACTTCGGCGCCGCGATCACGTACTACGAGCGCGCGGAACAGCTCGACCCCAAGCTCGCCATCGCGTTCTACGACGACTCGGTCGCGAACGGAGAGATGTACAAGTTCGACGTCCAGGGGCAGAAGCTCGAGCAGGCGAAGCGTCTCGACACCCGTCACGTCGAGCGGCTGACGCAGACGCCGCCGACGCAGAAGATCGTCGTCTACACGCCGCCGCTCGACGACGCGTGGGCCGTCGCGGACAGCCTGGCGCAGAAGGGTGTCGCGAAAACCCTCTTCGGCACGTACGCCTATTTCGACCTGCAGAACAGCGCGCTGAATTCGATCACGCTCGGCGCGCTCGCGGCGCTGCTGCTCGAACTGATCGTCTGGTGGCGCCGCCGCCGGAACGGCTACGCGAACGCATGCATCAAGTGCGGGCGGACGTTCTGCCGCCTCTGCAAGTCGGCGCGCGAGAGCGCTACGTACTGCACGCAATGCATCCACATCTACCTGAAGCGCGACGGCGTCTCGCTCGACACGAAGCGCGCGAAGCTCGAGGAGGTCTCCGACCACCAGAGCGCGATGACGCGGCGCAACAAGCTCTTCGCGACGTTCCTCCCCGGCTCGGCGCAGGTGCTCGAAGGGCGTACGATCGCCGGCGTGGTCGGGATGCTGCTGTTCCTGCTGTTCCTCTCGGTGGCCGTACTCACGGGACGGCTGGCGCCGGCACTCGGACCCGTCGCCGACACGACGCACCTCTTCGTCCGGATTCTCATGGTGATTCTCGCTGCGGTGACTTGGTTCTTCCTCTCGCTTCCGGTGTACCGGCGGCGCGTGACGATCGGATGACGCGATGGCACTCGAAGGAACGCTACGCGACTTTTCTCTCGCCGACATCTTCCAGCTGATCGGCCTGCAGCGTAAGACCGGCGTGCTGACGCTGCGCGGCAAGGACGACACGGTCACCGTGACGTTCCTCGACGGGAAGGTCGTCGCCGCAGACTCGCTCAATCGCCGTCTCGAGACGCGCCTCGGCAGCGTGCTGATGAAGAGCGGCCTCCTCACGCAGGACCAGCTCAATCGCGCGCTCGACATCCAGAAGGAGACGCTGCAGCGCCTCGGCTACGTGCTGACGCACTACGGCATCATCTCCGCCGACGCGCTCAAGCAGGCGATCCAGCTCCAGATCCTCCAGATCGTCTACCGCCTCTTCCGCTGGAAGGACGGCGACTACCACTTCTCGCAGGAGACGACGATCGAGTACGACCGCGACAACGTCGTGCCGATCACCGCCGAGTCGATCCTGATGGAAGGCGCTCGGATGATCGACGAGTGGCCGATCATCGAGAAGCGCATCCGCTCCTACGACATGGTCTTCCGCAAGAAGCACATCGCGCAGGAGATCGTGGTCGTCGGTGCCGAGGACGCGGACGAAGTGGAGTTCGACCAGTCGCCCGCCGCGGCGCGGCGCAAGAAGGCTGCGGCCAGCGACAAGATCCGCATCTCCGAAGAAGAGAAGCAGATTTACGACCTGGTCGACGGCACGCACAGCGTCGGCGACATCGTCGAGATCTCGCGCCTCTCCGAGTTCGACACGAACAAGGCGCTGTACGAGCTGCTGACGCGCGACCTCATCGAAGAGCTGCGCATCTCGAAGGCCGCTACGGTCGCCGAGGCGACGCCGCTCGACGAGTCCGAGGTGGCGGAGACGCCGGTGCCGCTGCCGCTGGTGGCGGTGCTCGCGATCGTGGCAGTCCTTTCGGTGATCACGTCGATGCGGAATCCGGCGAATCACTTCGCGCCGTTCGGGCGTTCGCTGTCGGCTGTCGGCGAGACGCGCAAGGCGATCTCGCTGGAGCGGCTCGAGACGATCGGCCAGGCGATCGAGAAGTACAACGTGACGAACGGCCGCCTGCCGGAGCGGCTCCAGGATCTCGCGCCGTATTACGTCTCTCCCAAGCTCCTCAGCGATCCGTGGGGCAACGCGTACAAGTACCTCCCGCGCCCGGACCGCTACCTCGTCATCGGCTTCACTCCCGACGGCAAAGTCGACACCGACCTCATGCTCCAACGCCAGATCGATGTCGGTCCCGCGACGACGACCCCCGCGCCGAAGAACGGCGAAAAGGGGCTGGTGCTGGTGGACTGATTCACGCCGGTGTCATCCCGAGCGTAGCGAGGGACCTGGGTGGGCGTGTGGCTCGAAACGCGTGCCTCCCGCCCGCCCAGGTTCCTCGCTACGCTCGGAATGACACAGCGTTAGCGCGGCGCGACGATCCGCAGCTTCTTTTCCGCAAGCGCGAACTTTACCGGCGTCGTGGTGACGCGTTCGCCGTCGGCGTAGACCACCATCTCGCGATCGCCTTCAACGACGAACTCCGGCCCGCGCTCGGTCGCCACAAAGGGGCTCTTCACGTGCGCGCCGGTGTAGGCCTTCGGGAGTGTTTTGAGCAGCTGCGCGCGGGTGGTGCGGTGGACGACGCAGAGATCGAGAGCGCCATCGTCGATCTGGGCAGCGGGCGTGATGCGGATCCCGCCGCCGTACTGTCGCGAGTTGCCGACCGCGGCGAACATGATTTCCTCGGCGCGGCCATTGATGCGGACGCGATGCGGCGTGAAGCGCGGCAGCACGCGCATGATCGAGTAGAGGTAGATCAGCGATCCGCGGAGGAACTTCACATGCCCCGCGTACTCCGCCACCTCGGAATCGAAGCCGAGACCGGCGACGCCGAGGTAGCGCCGGCTGTTGGCCGTCGCGACGTCGACCTCGCGCGGCGCTCCGTTGAGCACCACGTCGCATGCCTTCGCCAGCTTGCTCGAGATGCCGAGCACGTGCGCGAAGTCGTCGCCGGAGCCGAGGGGGAGAAGCGCGAGCGTGCCGCTGTCGAGATCGAAGTCGCGGACTCCGAGGTTGAGCGAACCGTCGCCGCCGCAGACGACCACGCGGTCGAACCCGGCGCGCGAGCTCTCGGCGGCGATGCGCGACATGTCGGCGGGCGATGCGCTCTCCTCGATCTCCACGCGCGCTCCGCGATCGAGGAAGTAGCGCTCCGCCTCCCCGATGTGACGCCTGGCGCGTCCGCGGCCGGCGGCGGGGTTGTAGATCAGCTTCAGATGCACGGTATGTCGAGAGTGTATCCTGTACGCCTCCGGTGCAACTCACCTCAGGAACACACCTCGGCCCGTACGAGGTTCTCTCGCCGCTCGGCGCGGGCGGAATGGGCGAGGTCTACCGCGCGCGCGACACGCGGCTCGACCGCAACGTCGCGATCAAGATCCTTCCGGCCGAATTCGCCGAGAACGACCAGCTCCGCATCCGCTTCGAGCGCGAGGCGCGGACGATCTCGCAGCTCAACCACCCGCACATCTGCACGCTGCACGACGTCGGCAAGTTCCAGGGGAACGACTACCTCGTCATGGAGCTGCTTGAAGGGGAGTCGCTCGCCGACCGGCTCGAGCGCGGCGCGTTGCCGCTGTCGGAGGTATTGAAGATCGGGGTGCAGATCGCCGACGCGCTCGACCGCGCGCACCGTGCCGGCATCACCCATCGCGACCTCAAGCCGGGCAACGTCATGCTCACGAAGACGGGCGCGAAGCTGCTCGACTTCGGCCTCGCGAAGAGCTCCGGCATCGCCTTTTCCGCGGAAGCGGTGACGATCCAGCGCCCGCTGACGCAGGAAGGGGCGATCCTCGGCACCTTCCAGTACATGGCGCCCGAGCAGCTCGAAGGCCTCGACGCCGACGCGCGCAGCGACATCTTCGCTCTCGGCGCGGTGCTGTACGAGATGACGACGGGCGAGCGCGCGTTCGACGGCAGCACGAAGACATCACTGATCGCCGCGATCGTCTCGAAGGATCCGAAGCCGCTGGCGCAGGTGCAGCCGCTCACGCCGCCCGCGCTCGAACATGTTGTCGCGAAGTGCCTCGCGAAGGACGCGGACGACCGCTGGCAGAGCGCGCACGACGTCGCCGAGGAGTTGCGGTGGATCTCGGAAGCGGGCTCGCAGGCCGGCGTCGCGACGACGATCAGCGTGCGGAAGAAGACGCGCGAGCGGATCGCGTGGGGCGCCGCAACGCTGCTCGCTGCCGTCGCGGTGGCAATGACGTTCCTCTACGGACGTGCGGTGCAGCGCGCGACGCGGCCGTTCGTCACCGACCTCGCCCCGCCGGCCGGCGTTCGGTTCAACGCCGTCGGTGACGAGGGAGGGCCGCTGGTCGTCTCGCCCGACGGGACGATGGTCGTCTTCTCCGGCACCGACGGCGCGCACGAGCAGCTCTATCTGCGCTCGCTGATCACCGGCGAGACGAAAGCGATCAACGGCAGCGACGGCGGCATGTTCCCGTTCTGGGCGCCCGACAGCCGCAAAGTCGGCTTCTTCTCGATCACGGCGCTGAAACGCGTCGACGTCAGCGGTGGGTCGCCGTCGGTCGTCGTTCCTTCCGCCGCCGTTTCCGCCGGCAGCGCACGCGGCGGAGTGTGGACGCCGGACGACTGGATCATCTGGACGCCGAACACGCAGGCCGGCCTTCTGAAGGTCCGCGCGAACGGCGGCCAACAGTCGGAAGTGACGAAGCTCGACGTCGCGAAGCACACGAGCCACCGTTGGCCGACGATGCTTCCGGACGGCAAGCACTTCCTCTATCTCGCCGCGAACCACCAAAACCCGACCGGCGGCGACAACGGGATCTATCTCGCGTCGGTCGACGGCGGCGAGCCGAAGCTGGTGATGCAGTCGACCTCGAGCGGCGTCTACTCCGACGGCTATCTGCTCTTCGTGCGCGACCAGACGCTGCTGGCGGTGAAGATGACCACGAGCGGCGTCGTCAGCGGCGATCCGATTCCGATCGCGGAGAACGTGCTCGACGACGCCGGCATCTGGCGCGGCGCGTTCTCGGTCAGCAGCGATCACCTGCTGACGTTCCACACCGGCCGCGCCTCGGTGACCTCGGAGCTTCGCTGGGTCGACCGTAGCGGCAAGGAGCTGCAGAAGCTCGGCGAATCGGCGTCGTATTGGGACCTCGAGGTGTCGCCCAACGGGCAGAAGGTGGCGGTCGAGATCGGCGATCCGCTGCGCGAGCTCTGGATCATCGACATCGCGCGCAATACGCGCACGCGCCTTCCGCTCGACAGCGCATGGGTCGGGACTTCGGTGTTCTCGCCTGACAGCTCGACCGTCTACACGAGCATCCTGCGCCACGGAAGGGGCGAGCTGATCGCGCACGGCGTCTCCGGCGGCGGGGAGCGGAAGCTGACGGACTCCGACATCAAGGACGGCGGCGTCTCCGGCATCTCGCCCGACGGCAAGACGCTCCTGTTCGTGCTCAAGGACGGGCTCGCGTTGATGCCGGTCTCGGCGCCGAAGGAGATGGTGAAGCTCGGCGGCCACTCGAACGATTCGTTCGGCGAGTTCTCGCCCGACGGCAAGTTCGTCGCGTACATGTCGGACCAGAACGGCCAGATGGAGGCGTTCATCACGTCGGTCGCCGATCCGAACCAGAAGTGGCAGGTGTCGAACAACGGCGGCTTCTATCCGCGCTGGCGCAGCGACGGGAGGGAGATCTTCTATCTCGACCTGTCGAACAAGCTGCAGGCGGTGTCCGTCGAGACGAACGGCAGCGACCTGACGCTCGGCGCCCCGCAGCCGCTCTTCTCGATCGTCCCGCGCCCGCAGTGCCGCCCGTACGCCGTCAGCGCCGACGGCCAGAAGTTCCTCGTGAACACCTTGGTCGAGCAGAGCTCGCCAACGGTTACCGTTGTGTCGAACTGGATGTCGCGGCTGAAGCGGTAGCCGGATCGCGAATTGCCTAGAATCCGCGGCATGAAACGCCGTGCGTTCTTTCTCGTCATCGCATTTTCCTTCGGCTGCAAACCGATCGCGGAGTCGGCAACGGTGTCGCCGAGGAGCACGCAGTCGACCATTCCTGCAAGCGTGAGCGCCGTCCGGCGCACTCCGGTCGTCATGGTCGCGCACAGCGTGCTGCCGTCGGTGGTGAACATCCAAAGCGAGTCGGTGATCCGGCAGCGGCAGGTCGATCCGTTCTTCGACCCGTTCGGCTTCTTCGGCGGCGGCGAGCGCGCTTACACCGCGCAGTCGCTCGGCTCCGGCTTCGTCTGGTCGAGCGACGGCATCATCGTCACGAACAACCACGTCGTGGAAGGGGCGTCGAAGATCACCGTCAACTTTCAGGACGGTTCGAACCACACCGCGAAGCTCGTCGGCGTCGATCCCGACAGCGACGTCGCCGTGCTCCGCGTCGACGACGCGAAGGGGCTTCCCGCCGCGCCGGTCGGCACGTCGTCCGACCTGATGATCGGCGAAACGGTCGTCGCGGTCGGCAATCCGTTCGGTCTCTCCGGCACCGTCACGACGGGCGTCGTCTCCGCCCTCGGGCGCTCGGTGCCGTCGAAGGAGGAGGGGCGGACGTTCACCGACTTCATTCAGACCGACGCGTCGATCAACCCCGGCAACTCCGGCGGGCCGCTGCTGAACATCGAGGGGAAGGTCATCGGGATCAACACCGCGATCATTGCGCAGGCGCAGGGGATCGGATTCGCGATCCCGGTCGATCGCGCGAGGAAGGTGATCCAGGACATCCTGCGGTTCGGCCAGGTGCATTCCGCCTGGATCGGCGCCGTCACCGAGACCGTTACCCCCGAGGAGGCGAAGCGCCTCGGGTTGAAATCTGCGAAGGGAGCGCTCGTCGCGCGCATCTTCGCCGGATCTCCGGCCGAGGCGGCTGGACTGAAGGCCGGCGACGTGATCACGGCAGTCGGCAATCGGCCGGTCGACTCGCGCGAGGCGTTCTCGACCTACACCGCGACCGCCGCGCCCGGCCAGCCGGTGGCGCTCACGATCAGCCGCGGCAACTCGACGACGCACGCCACCGTGCGTGCCGGCGACGTCCCGACGAACCTCGGCCTCCGCATCCTCGCCGACGTCGCGGGGCTGCACGTGCAGGCGAGCGACAGACAGCTCGTCGTCAGCGACGTGTCGCGCAACTCGCGCGCGGCGCGCATCGGCATCACGCCGGGCGATGCGATCGTCGGCGTCGGCGGCGTGGAAGTGACGTCAGTGAAGCAACTGAACGACGAGGTGGCGAAGGCGGTCGAGCACAGCGCGTTCATCCTCGACGTCGCGCACGGCGGCACGATCTACGAGCTGACGTTCCCGATGTCGCAGTGAGCGCCACGCGTGTGCGCGGCGCGCCTCACGAAGCGCGGCGATATACTCTGTCGGCGTGCAACTACGATGCACTAGAGTACAGATAGGATCTAGATAAGTAAGTTTATACGCATGAGTAGTGCGTTGCGGTGCGTTGTAACGCTATACGTACTTTAATCGCTTATATTCGCACTGCTTAAAAGTACAATCATGCTCTGAGTAAGTAGAATCGCGAGCGTTAAAAGTGGAAACGCGCTGCTGGTGAGTGAAGTTGTACTCTTCGGGAGTACACTTAGAACAAAGCGAGCTGCACGCGTGGCGGCGGCTCCGTGCGCGCCGTGATCCGCTTCCGTCCGAGGAGGAGGAAGAGATGGCGGCGGATCCACTCCTGCGACTCGCGGTAGTACCGGAACTTCCGCTCGTTCGCGTGGAACCGGCGGTTGTGGTGCGGCCCGAGGATGTGGTGCAGGTACTCGTGGTGGATGATCGACTCGATCACGAACGCCGGCACGTTCGCGGCGCGCAGCAGCGGATGGATGCGGATCTCGGTCGTGACGTGGTTGTACGAGCCGAGCCGTATCGAGCGCCGGCGCTTGCGCGAGATCTGCTGCCCCCACCGCACCGGCAGCGGTGGCACTTTCCAAAAATAGACGCGGTGCACGTCGCTGGCGAGTGACTCGAGGTAGTTCCGGGCGTTGTCCGGGAGCGGCAGCATCGGCGGCATCGCACGTCCATTGTGCGGAACGCGCGATGGTGAGCGCAAGCCTTTCTGTCATCCTGAGCTGGCGGAGCGGCGGAGCCGCGAAGCGCAGCGAAGGACCCGTTGCGATTGTTGCGATACGGGTCCTTCGCCGTCCTCCGCTTCGCTCCGGCGGCTCAGGATGACAGGAACTATTCCCCGGCGCGGCCGAGGATGTCGTTCACGTTCGACATCGCGGCGGACGTCACCAGGGTCGTGCCGGCGGAGATGATCTCGTCGCCTTTCTTCATGCCGAGAAAGATGCCGACGCCGAATCCGAGGAGCAGGGCGGCGATCGGGAACGTTTTGATCTGCTCGCGCCACTGCTCGGGAAGCAGGTTCTCGATCTCTTCGAAGATCGCCTCGGGGCCGTTCTCCGCGATCGACGCGCCGATCGACGCGGCACGCTCCCGGATCGGGTCCTCGTAATCCATCCCTGCCGCGGAACGTTCGAAATCGTCGCTCTGATTGCGAGTCGCCATAGTTAGTCCTCGCTCTCGTCGCGGCGCAGCATGAGTCCGACGACGAACCCGATTCCGACGGAGATCAAAAGCGCCTTGCCGGGATTCGATCGTACGTAGCTGCGCACCTGATCGGTGATCGCGCCGAAGTCGACGTCTTCCACCTTCTCGCGCACCGTGTTGTACCCATCGCGCACCGCGCCGGATGCTTTCGTGTACTGCTCATTCACGTAATCCTTCGCTTTGCCGAAGCGGCCGGCCGTCTCATCAGCACCATCGCCCGTCGCCGATCGTGTCTCTTCTGCCATGGAGAAACCTCCTTACTTCACAGCGCGTGAAGCATATGCAGAAAACCGCCCAACGTGTAGTTTGTACGTGTGAGGGTCCGCCTCGAGCACGTCACGCACACCTACTCGCCGACCGACGAGTCGGCGGCGGTGCAGGTGCTCGACGATGTTTCACTCGAGATCCGCTCCGGCGAGTTCGCGGTGCTGCGCGGCGCCTCCGGGAGCGGGAAGTCGACGCTCCTGAACCTGATCGGCGCCGTCGACCGGCCGACGTCCGGCCGCCTCTTCCTCGGCGACGACGAGACGTCGAAGATGTCCGAGGGGCAACTCACGAACCTCCGGCGGGTGAGGCTCGGATTCGTCTTCCAGTTCTTCAACCTCATTCCGACGCTGACTGTCTTCGAGAACGTCGCGTTCCCGCTCTCGCTCGCGAAGCGGCCGCGCGGCGAGGTGCGCGCGCGGGTAACCGAAGTGCTCGAGCAGGTAGGCCTTGCGCACCGCGCGACGCACTCGCCGAACGAGCTCTCCGGCGGCGAGATGCAGCGGGTCGCGATCGGCCGTGCCATCGTGCACCGTCCCGCGCTCATCCTCGCGGACGAGCCGACCGGAAACCTCGACTCGCAGAACGGCGAGCGCGTGCTGCAACTGCTCCACGCGATTCACGAGGGCGCGCGGCCGACGATCGTCATGGCGACGCATTCTGAGCGCGCCGCCTCGTTCGGCGAGTCGATCATCGACGTGGCCGACGGGCGCGTGGTCCGCACATGATCCCGCGCGCGCTCGTGCTCCGCCCGATCGTCAAAGAGAAGACGCGAACGCTGCTCACGGTCGCCGGTATCGCCGTCGGCGTCGCCGTGGTCGTCGCCATCCAGCTCGCGAACCAGAGCGCGTTGCGGGCGTTTCGCGAGTCGGTCGACGCGGTTGCCGGCCGCGCGAATTACCAGATCGTCCCGGAGGCGGGGGCGTTGCGCGAGACGGTGCTGCTGAAGCTGCAGCCGTTCTGGGACCGAGGCGTCCGTTTCGCGCCGGTGATCGACGTCGAAGGTGTCGATGAGGCGACGCAGCAGCCGGTCCGGATGCTCGCGGTCGACCTCCTCAGCGACCTGCACTTCCGCGACTACCGCTACGCGCGGATTCAGGGGACGGCGCTGCAGTCGTTCTTCCAGCCTGACGCCGTAATCGTCCCGGCGCCGTTCGCGCGCGAGCACCACCTCGCGCTCGGTTCTCCGCTCACGCTGAGCATTCTCGGGATCAAACGGACGATGATCGTTCGCGGCATTCTCGAGGCACGCGGTCCCGCGACGGCGTTCAACGGCGCGATCGTCGTCTGCGACATCGCGACGGCGCAGAAGGCGTTCGGGATGCTCGGCCGCCTTTCGCGCGTCGACCTGCTCGTGCCTGACGACACGATCGCGAAGCAGATCGCGCGCGTGCTGCCGCCGTCGACGCGCATCGAGCGCCCGTCGCGACGGAACGAGCGTGTCGAGAACATGCTGCGCGCGTTCCGGGTGAACCTCTTCGCCCTCGGCGGCGTGGCGCTGCTGGTCGGGATGTTCCTCGTCTACAACACGGTGCTGATCTCGATCCTGCGGCGCCGACGTGACGTCGGCATCCTGAAGACGCTCGGCGCGGCGCCGCGGCAGATCTTCGGCGCGTTCCTGTACGAAGGTCTGCTGTTCGGCGCGATCGGTTCGCTCCTTGGCGTCGCCCTCGGCAACGTGCTCGCCGAGGGGATCCTGTCGCTCATCGGACGGACGGTGAACGCCTTGTACGTGACCTCGCGGCCGGAGGCGATCGCGTTGACGCCGGGGGTGGTGGGGCTGGGCGTCGCGGTCGGGATGGTGTTGTCGCTGTTGTCGGCGATTGCACCGTCGATCGAGGCGGCGAAGATCCGGCCGGCGTCGATGATCCGAGGCAGCGTAGGACGGGCTTCAGCCCGTCCCGGTCGGGCTGAAGCCCGACCTACGTTCGGAGCTCCGCTGAGCTTCGTTCTAGCCGCAGTCTCGACGAGGATCCCGCCGGCCAACGGCATCGCCGTTGCGGGCTACATCTCCGTGCTTTTCGTCGTCGCCGGGTTCTCGATGCTCGCTCCTGCGATCGTTCGCGGGATCGCGGCGCTCGCCGCGCCGGCGTTCAAGAGGGCCTTCGGCATCGTCGGCCAGCTCGCGGCACGATCTCTCAACGCATCGCTGCGCCGCACCGCGATTGCCACTGCGGCGCTCGCGTTGGCGACCGGAATGATGGTCGCGGTCGCGCTGATGGTCGGCAGCTTCCGCGTCACGGTGAACACCTGGATCGACCAGACCGTCCGCTCCGACCTGTGGCTGCGTCCCGCGAAAGGATTGACGAATGCCGACGTCGCCCTCTTTCCGGCGCGCATCCTCGACGACCTGCGGACGGTCGCCTTCGTCGCCGCCGCCGATCCGGTGCACGGCCGCGACATCATCTATCGCGACGCGTATGTCACGATCGGGAGCGGCGACACGCGTGTCGCGGCCGACTTCGGCAACATCCCGATGGTCACGCCGCGTCAGTCCAAACCCGCTCTCGACAAGATGATCCGCATTCACGGGGTCTTCGTCTCGGAGAGCTTCTCGCTCAAGTTCGGGAAAGGCGTCGGCGACACGCTCACGCTGCCGACGGCGCACGGACCGCGCAGCTACACCATCTGCGGCATCTACCGCGACTACTCGAACGACCGCGGCGTCGTCTTCATGAATCGCCCCGACTACATCGCGGCGTACGACGACGACAAGATCAACACGGTGGTCATCTACCTGAAGCCGAACGTCGATCGCGAGGTGGCGCGCCGCCGGCTCGAAGCGCTCTTCGGCCCGAAGTACGGCGCGTTCACGGTGACCAACGCCGCTATCCGCCGCGAGGTGATGAACATCTTCGACCAGACCTTCCTCATCACGTATGCGCTCCTCGGCGTCGCGATCGTCGTCGCGGTCCTCGGCATCATCAACACGCTCTCGGCGCTCATCCTGGAGCGGACGCGCGAGCTGGCGCTACTGCGCGTCGCCGGCATGTCGCTCCGCGAGCTGCGCACGATGCTCCTCCTCGAGTCGGCGCTCCTCGGCATCGCGGCGACGCTCACCGGCGTGGTGATGGGTTACGCGCTGTCATGGATCCTCATCAACGTCATCAACAAGCAGTCGTTCGGCTGGACGATCGCGTTCCACACGCCCGCGGCGCTCATCGCGGCATCGCTCGGAATCACGTTCGCGGCGTCGGTTCTCGCGGGCCTCGTTCCGGCCCGGCTCGCCTCCCGGATCCACCTCGCGAGCGCCATCAAGACCGAGTAGACTCCTCGCCCGTCCAATTGAAATGCCGATGAAACGTCTCCTCCCCCTCGTCGTTCTCTCTCTGCTCGCCTTCCCTCTCTTCGCCGAGACGCCCGACACGGTACTACTGCACGGAAAGGTCTACACCGGCGATCCGGCGCACTTCGCGCAGGCGATCGCCATCGGCGGGAAGCGGATCATGGCGGTCGGCACGGACGCCGAGATCGAGGCGCTCGCGGGCCACAGCACCGACAAGCTCGATCTGAACGGCGCCGTCGTCATTCCCGGCTTCAACGACGCGCATGTGCAGGTGGCGATCGGGCCGGAGCGCCAGAGAATCGCGACCACCGAAGAAGCGACCTTCGACGACGTGAAAAACGCGTTGGAGTGGGTGACGAGCGAGTCGGCGGGCGACGTGTGGGTCGGCGGAATCATCGGCCCGCAGGTGCTGCGGGATCCGCGCATGACCGGAGCGTTCCTCGACAAGATCACGCAACACCACCGCGTGATGCTCGAGACGAAGAGCGGCCATGCGGGCGTCTGGAGCGACAGCGCGCTGTCGAGCATGCACACCGGCAGCATGACCGACCCCGCGGGCGGATGGTTCGGCCGCGACGCGTCGGGACAGCTCGACGGCAAGGCGTACGAATACGCGCACTTCATCCTCAAACAGCGGCTCGCCGACTTCGCGGACGACGAGCAGATTCAGAACGCCATTCATGATTTCGCTGCGGACGCGCTCGTGCACGGCGTCACGACGCTGCAAGACGTTGCGCTCCTGCCGTATTCGCGTTTTCACCGCCTGGCGATGCGTGCCGATTTGAAGGCACGGCTCCGCGAGCTGGAGCTCGTGATCCCCGGCACGCCGTCGACGGCGGCCCATCCCACCGCGTACGTCATCGACGGAACGCCGCTCGACCACACCGCAGCCATCAGCGGCGTCTATCCCGACTCGAAGGACGAGAACGGGAAGGTCAACTTCACGACCGACCAGATCGCCGCATTCCTCAATGCCACGAAGCAGGCGGTGGAACAGCCGATCTTCGACGTCGCGGGCGACCGTGCCATCCGCATCGTGCTCGACGCCGTCGACGCGGCGGCGGTTCCCGCGACCATGCGCGTCCGCATCGATCGCGGCGACGGCTTGTCGGGCGACCTCCTCGCGCGCGCCGCCAAGGCGGGGGCGGTGGTCGTCGCGACGCCGTCACGTTTCGACCTCCGGCCCTTTTATCCGAAACAGCAGGCGGTCTTCGGGCTGAAGACGATCCTGGCGAACAAGATCCCGCTGGCGTTCGGGTCGGAGGGGGGATCGTCGAATCCGTTCGTCGCGATCATGAACGCGGTGAACAACGGGGCCGAGTCGATCACGGTGGCGCAGGCGGTCGACGCCTTCACGGCCGGCAGCGCGTACGCCGAAATGGCGGAGAAGGACAAGGGAACGCTCGCTCCCGGCAAGCTGGCCGACCTCGCCGTGCTGTCGCAGGACATCTTCCACGTCCCGTCGTCGAGCCTGCCTGAAACGCACGCGGTGATGACGATGGTGGGCGGGAAAGTCGCCGCCGGAATATTGATGCCCGCGCGGTGACGGACCTACACTGACGATCATGCTCAAACGGCTCCTCGCGTTGTCAGCGATTTCGATCGTCGCGCTCACGTTCATCGGCGCGCGGCAACGGGCGGTGGTGCATCCGGCGATTCCGGCGGGGCCGACGTTCAGCAACGAAGTCGTTCGCGTCTTCCAGCAGCACTGCCAGACGTGCCACCACACGGGCGACATCGCTCCGTTCTCGCTGACCGACTACGCGAGCGCGAAACCGGAAGCGTTCAACATCCGCTACATGGTGCAGACGCACCAGATGCCGCCGTGGAAGCCGGTGCAAGGTTGTGAAGAGTTCGCCGAGGCGCGGGGACCGCTGCCGCAGAGCGACATCGATACCATCGTGAAGTGGGTGGACAACGGCGCGCCGGAAGGCGATCCGAAGGACCTCCCGCCGCCGCTCGACTTCTCCAGCGGCTGGACTCTCGGCCAGCCCGACCTCGTCCTGACCAATCCCGATCCGTACACGCCGCCGTCCACCGGCGACATGTACCGCTGCTTCACCCTGCCGACGAACCTGCCGGCCGACACCTACGTCTCCGCGATCGACATTCATCCCGGCGACCGCGCCAGCGTCCATCACGTGATCGCGTACATCGACACGACCGGCGATTCGGCGACGCTCGACGCGAACGACTCCGGCCCCGGCTACACCTCGTTCGGCGGCCCCGGCTTCGCGATCACGAACCCGAACGCCGCGTCGCTCGGCGGCTGGGCGCCGGGGATGCGCGCTCTCAGCCTCCCGTCCGACGTCGCATTCCTCCTCCCGGCGAATTCGCGCGTGGTGCTGCAGGTGCACTATCACCCGCACAACGGCGCTCCGAAGCCCGACCAGACGTCGATCGGCCTCTACTTCGCGAAGCAGAAGCCGAAGCAACTCCTCCGCATCCTGCCGCTGATCAACGACACGTTCACGATTCCGCCGAACGACCCGGCGTATCAGGTGACGGCGTCATTCACCACGCCGGTCGCTGCGCACCTCTGGCTCATCGCGCCGCACATGCACCTCCTGGGCAGGAAGATGAACGTCACCTCGTCGTTCGCCAGCCAGCAGTCGTGCCTCATCAACATCGACGATTGGGACTTCAACTGGCAGGGGATCTATCGGTTCGTGACGCCGGTGGCGGTGAATCCGTTCACGTCGTTCAAGATGACGGCGACGTTCGACAACTCGGTGAACAACCCGCGCAACCCGAACAGCCCGCCGAAGCCGGTGTCGTGGGGCGAGTCGACCACCGACGAGATGGCGATCGCCTTCATCGGGTTCACGATCGACGGTGAGAACCTCGCGAGCGGTCAGATGGCCGACGCATCCTGGATCCCGCCGATCCCCGCGGGCTCGCCGCGGTGATCCTCGCCGCCGCTCTCCTCGCCGCCACTGTCGATCTCTCGGCCGAGCTGAAGACTCGTATCGACGCGGCACACCTGCCGGCGATGCAGGCGACGGTGGTGAACGCGGACGGGATCGTGGCGCATGGTGCGGCGGGCGCGACGAAGCTCGGCGGCAACGATCGGGTCACGAACGCCGACGCGTTCCACATCGGCTCGGACACGAAGCCGTTCACGACGACCATCCTCGGAATGCTCGTGGAGGAGAAGAAGGTCGGGTGGGACACGAAGATCGTTGACCTCTTCCCGCAGTGGAAGATTCGCGCCGACTACAAAGACGTCACGCTCGCCGATTTCCTCGCGCACGAGGCGGGCCTGGAGCCGTACGGTGACGACGAGGAGATGAAGAAGCTTCCGCCGCTGCACGGAACGGCCACCGAGAACCGGCGCCGCTTCGCCGAATTCGTCCTCAGCCAGCCGCCTTCGGTTCCGCCGCGAACGCAGTTCCAGTACTCGAACGCCGATTACGTCATCGCCGCCGCGATTGCCGAGAAGGTGTCGAAAAAATCGTGGGAAGAGCTGGTGCGGACCCGCATCTTCGAGCCGCTCCACATGACGTCCGCCGGCGTCGGCTGGCCTACGCGCGTGTGGGGGCACGCGGATGTGAACGGCGCGCTACAGCCGGTCGATCCTCACGGACCCTACCAGCTCCAGAACTTCCTCGCCCCCGCCGGCGATCTCCACATGACGACCGACGACCTAGCCACCTTCCTCCGCGCTCACCTCCTCGCAATGAACGGAAAGAGGACGCTCATTTCGCCGGAAACGGCGAAGGTGATGCACACGAAGCGGAAGAAGAGCGGCCTCGGGTTCGGCGTCGCAAGCGTCGCCGGCTTCGAAGACGTCGCGACGCACTCGGGGAGCGCGGACACGATGGTGACCGTCATCGCGATCGCGCCGCACGACAACGTCGCCGTCGCGGTGTCGACGAACGCCGCGGGCGATTCGGCAACGAAAGCCGTCGGTGCCGAGCTGCGCGACCTTCTAACCCGCTTCGCCGCTCCCCGACCGCATTAGAATCTCCCCATCCCTATGGTAGCCGGCACCGACGCGCGGGAGAGCGTGGTTCGTTTCGACCTCGCCATTCAGAAGAGTCACATCTGGGTGTACTCGGGGGCGCTGATCGTGTCGCTCATCGGGCGCGCGTTCGGCGTCTTCCCCCTCCGCATCTGGATGGCGGTCTTCTGCTGGGTCGCGTCATCGGCGATCGCGCTGCTGTTCCACGAGCTGTTCCGCCGCCGCTACCCGCGCACCGTCCTGAACCCGCTGTGGCTCGCGACCGACGTCATCCTCGTCACCAGCGCCGTCTTCGCGACCGGCGGCATCACCAGCCCGTGGTACCTCTTTTACCTGACGATTGCCGCCGCGGCGGCGTTCGCATCGGGCAAGCGCGCGGCGTACGCCGTCTGCGCCGGCTCCGCGGTCGCGTACCTCGCCATCCTGCTTCTGACCGGACAGGCAGCGCTGTTCGACGAGACCTTCCTCCGCGCCCTCACCCGGATGCTCTTCCTCTTCGGCGCGTCGTTCTACTTCCTCGGCGGCATCGCCGACCTGCAGCAGAAGCGGCTCCGGATCCGCTCCCTGGAGTCGGAAGAGAAGGCGCAGATCGACGAGCTGCGGCGCCTCACGAGCGAGTTGGAGTCGGCGAACCGCCGCATCCAGGAGTCGGACCGCCTCAAGAGCCAGTTCCTGGCGAACATGTCGCATGAGCTGCGGACGCCGCTCAACTCGATCATCGGCTTCTCCGAGATCCTCGTCGACCGGCTGCAGGGGAACGTCGACGCGAAGCACTACGGCTTCCTGAACCACATCCACGCGTCCGGCCAGCACCTCCTTGGCATCATCAACGACATCCTCGACCTCTCGAAGATCGAGGCGGGGAAGATGGACATTTACCCGGAGTTCTTCGCGATCGCGCCGGTGATCGAGAGCGTCTGCCACATGATGCGCGGGATGACGAAGGCGCATCCGCGATTCGTCGTCGACGTTCCGAACGATCTCCCCTTGATCGAAACCGACCTCGCGAAATTCAAGCAGGTGCTCTTCAACCTCGTCTCGAACGCCATCAAGTTCTCGCCGGCCGACAGCACGATCACGATCTCGGCGCGATTCCTCGGCGCGCGGGAGGACGAGGGGTCGATCAACGTCTCGGTGGCGGACGAGGGGATCGGCATCGACCCGCGGCACCACGAGATGATCTTCGAGGAGTTCCGCCAGATCGACGCATCGGTCCGGCGCGAGTTCGGCGGCACAGGGCTCGGCCTCGCGCTCGTGAAGCGATTCGTCGAGCTGCAGGGTGGACGGGTGTCGGTCGAGAGCTCGCCCGGCCGCGGCTCGATGTTCTCGTTCCGGCTCCCGGTCCGCTCGCGCGCGGCAGTCGTTTCACGCGCGGCGGAGATCGAGCCGGCCGAGGATCGGATCCTCGTCGTGGAGGACGACCCGAACGCGTACGACCTCATCGCGTCGGCGCTCCGCTCCGCCGGCTACTCGGCCGCGCGGGCGCGGTACGGCGAGGAGGCGATCCGGCTCGCCGGCGACCTTCGCCCGCTCGCGATCACGCTCGACCTGGTGCTTCCGGGCCTCGACGGGTGGGAAGTGCTCAAGCGCCTCAAAGCCGAAAACGACACGCGCGAGATCCCGATCATCATCATCTCGGTCGTCGAGAACCGCGACCTCGGTATCGCCCTCGGCGCGGACGACTATTTCGTGAAGCCGGTCGATCGCGAGCGCTTTCTCGGTCGCGTGCGCGCCCTCGTGTCACGCAGCGATGCGCGCCCACGGCTGCTGCTGATCGACGACGACGCCGCGGTACACTCGCTCCTCGACGCCGAGCTTTCCAGCGCCGGTTTCTCGATCGAGAGCGCGTTCAACGGCGAGCAGGGGCTGCTCGCGGCGCGCGAGAAGATGCCCGACGTCATCATCCTCGACCTCATGATGCCCGGCATGAGCGGCTTCGAAGTCGCCGACACGCTGAAGGAAGACCCGCTCACCGCGAACATCCCGATCCTCGTCCTGACGTCGAAAGAGATCTCCGCCGACGAGCGCCGCGATCTGCAGACGAAGGTGACGAGCTTCGTGCAGAAGGGGAAGTCCGCGAAAGCACAGCTCATCCGCGAGATCCGCCGAATCGGTCAGGGAGCGCGGAACGCGCGGTCGTATCCGGTCATCTCGACGTAGCCCTCACCGGTCACGCCGACGTTGTCGAACGAGCCTGTGACGTTCACGGCGCCTTCCCAGTACGTGACGCGGGTCGACTCGCGGGTCACGAGCTCCTGATCGTCGAGGACGGAACGGAGCGAGAGGGAGATGCCGAAAGACGGGATGGCGACGTTCCAGTCGAGGGGATAAGTGGCGCCGCTCTTCTTGGAAGTCCAGCGGCGCTTGGTGGTGATCTTCATCTGGTCGTGGTGGATCGGAATTACGCGGCTGTCCGCGGTGATGAGCGAGCCGGACGACGTGACGTCGGGCGTCCCGTCGCTGCGCCGGATGACGTACAGCATCACCTCGGAGTCGTTGTCGAGCTGGATCGAGTACCAGTCCCACCCGCGCTGGTTCTCGCGCAGCGCCGACGAGCCGAACTCGTGATCCATCCAGACGAGGCCGGTGCAGCGGTGTCCGTTCACGTTCCCGGACGCCTCCAGCCGCGTCATCGAGTAGTAATGGGAGGCGTACCCCTCGCCCGCCGCCTTGATCGAGACGCCATTCTCGCCATGGATCGCCGGGGGCTTGCGCGACTTGAGGATGAGGCCGATCGAGTCGTCCCCGTGCCTCGCGGCAATGGCCCATGAGCCGTCATGTAGCGTGATCGCCCGCCACCCTTCGTTGAACACGTCGAGGTATCCGGCCGCTGCCTGCGCCGTGTACGGCGACGAGCGATTCAACCTCTCGTAGTAGCGGAATCGGCGGCCGTCTACGTCGGTGATCGCGAAGTGCGCCAGCGAGAGGTTGCGAAGGTCCCACGGCGATTCGGCCGGCCGCGGGTCGATACCGACGCGAAAGAAGGTCAGCTCGAAGCCGTAGCGGTGGCCGTCATCGGTCCGGAGGTGGCCCGTGTAGTACCACCACTCGGTGCGGTAGCCGTCGTGCGAGCCGTGGTCGCGCGGGAACTCGTAGTCGTAGCCGGGAAGGGCGAGGAGAAAGCCGTCGCGGCCCGGACGGTCGGCCGCGAGGGCCAGCAGCGAGAGGGCAGAAAGTACGATCGCGAGCGCTTTCTGCATCAGCGAGATAATATCGGCCTCTATGGCAGAGCAGCCCCTCGGCTCGCGGGCGCGCTTTCGCACGCTCGTCCCGGAGGCATCGATGGCGATCGATGCCGAAGACCTTCTTGCGCTCGCGAGACGGTATGCCGACCAGCTGATGTACGACGAGTCGATCCACCTGTATGAGATGGCGGAGAAGCTCCGCCCCGGCTCGGTCGCAATCCGCATCAACCTCGCGCGCGTCCGCGACCTGAAGCACCAGGCGGAGGAGTCGCGCTTCTCCGACATTCGCCAGGAAGTCGCCGCCGAACGGGCGCGCGACGAGGTGGACGCATCGCAATACGTCGGCCTGGCGCAGTACCACATGGCGAAGGACCAGACGGCGAAGGCGATCGAGCTGCTCGAGATCGCGAAGCTGAAGACGCCCAACAACTACCGCGTCTACGAGATCCTCGGCCGCCTCTACTACTCGCAAGGCGAGTGGACCGCCGCGCACGAGGAGATCGCGAAGTCGCGGCAGCTCAACCCATTCGACCGCGGCCTCGCCGAGCTCTCCGGCCGCGTCGAGTTCGAGCTGAAGAATTTCGAGAAGTCGCTCGACGACTTCGTCGACGCGTTCCTCCTCGCCACCGACCAGAAGGGGGAAGCGACGGAAGCGGTGCGCCGGATGATCAACACGATCAAGCGCATCAGCAACATCGAGACGAAGGAGCTGAACGCGCGCATCAAGTCGCGCGTCGAGCAGCTGCAGCTCCTCACCGAGCGCCTCGAGTTCCGCAAGGAGAGCCTCTTCCGGGTCGACTCGCGCGAGCTGAAGCTCATCACACAGAAGATCTCGCGCGACGCCGAAAAGCGCGACAACCTGATCCAGATCTCGTCGGAGCTGCGGAAGCTGACCGTCTTCCAGCACATGAAGGACGAGCAGATCTTCCGCCTCTCGCGCTTCACGCACATCGACGCCTTCCTGGCGAACGATTACGTCTTCCGCGAGGACGACCGGTCGATGGACTTTTACGTCGTCCGTGACGGCCGGTTCGAGATCCGGAAGGAGACGCCGTTCGGGCCGCAGATCCTCGGCGTGCTCATGGCCGACCAGATCTTCGGCGAGATGAACTTCATCGACCGGACGCACCGCTCCAGCGACGCCATCGCGACGGAGTCGTCGTCCTGCTACACCTTCTCCTTCAGCGCTCTCGACCAGATGATGGACGAGGACAAGGAGATCGCGGTCGGTCTGCATTGGGCGTTCTGGCGCTCGCTCGCAGAGAAGGTCCGCGACGCGAACGAGCAGCTCAAGCTCTTCTTCCAGGAAGACGCCAAGCGCGGCGCCGGCCGCAAGCGCGACGAGGGGAAGAAGCGCGAGATGGAGCAGGTCACCGTCAAGTCGGAGGAGAAGGTCGATCTCTTCAAGGAGCGCGGCCTCTCCGCGGCGGAAATGAAGCTGCTGGCCACGTTCTCGAGCGAGGAGCGCTTCCGCGAAGGCTCGATGATGTTCCGCGAGGGGGAGAAGGGCGAGAAGCTCTACATCGTCCTCGACGGCCGGGTGCGCATCTCGAAGTTCATCCCCGGCGTCGGCGAGGAGGCGCTCGCGGTGCTCGATCGCGGCGACTTCTTCGGCGAGATGGCGCTGATCGACGACAAGCCGCGCTCCGCCGACGCGAAGGCGCACGAGGGCGATGCGACCGTCCTCTCGATCGACCGTGCCACGCTGAACGAGATCCTCTCGATGGACCCGAACGCGTCGCTGCAGTTCCTCAACCTGCTGTGCCGCATGATTTCCCGCCGCCTGCGCGAGATCAACGAAAAGATCGTGCAGTGGAAGTACATGAGCGGCGGGTTCTGAACCAGGTTGCATAGCCGCACAGCCTCAGAGCGGCATAGTTTTTGGTCTCCCGGCTATGCCGCTATGCGGCCATGACGCTATGACGCTCTACGTCGCGTTTGTCGCAGTCTTTCTCGTCCTCTGGGGAGTCGTCGGCGCGCTCCATCCGCCCGTCGGTCGTTTCGCCCGCGTCATGGCGGACCGGATCGTGTCGAAATGGCGGTTCCGCGAATACCTGCCGATTGTCCTGACGCTGGTTCTCGGCACGCTGCTCATCGGATGGGCGGGCGACCAGTTCCTCGACCTCGCGGAGCTGGTGCACTCGAAGAGTCCTCTGCTGCAGAAGGTCGACACGCGCGTCCACGACTGGGCGGTGGCGAAGCGGTACTCCAGCGCGACGTCGTTCTTCGACGTCATGTCCACGATCGGCGGCCCGATCGGCGTCGCCGCGATCGGCGGCATCGTGATCCTCGTGCTGCTCGTGAGGAAGCGTTTCCGCTGGGCGGCGTACCTGACGCTCACGTCCCTCGGCGGCGGCGCTCTCGATTGGGAGCTGAAGCGCTACTTCGCCCGCGCCCGGCCCGACGTCGCGCAGATGCTCAAGCACGCCAGCGGCTACTCGTTCCCGAGCGGCCACGCGATGGGCTCGACCGTCGTCTTCGGCGCGCTGGCCTATCTCGTCTTGCGAGCCCACGTCCGCTGGCGCTGGAAAGCAGCAGCCCTCGCCCTCGCCACGACCCTCGTCATCGGCGTCGCCCTCTCCCGCGTCTACCTCGGCGTCCACTGGATCAGCGACGTCGGCGCCGGTATCACCGCCGGCCTCCTCTGGGTCACCATGACCACCGTCGCCTACGAAACCCTCCGGCGCATCCACATGATCCGCATGCTGCGGCGTACGGCTCACGCCCCTTCGGCGGCGTCATCCCGCCGCGCCACGCGGGGGGAGTAGAGCTGGCGGACTAGCTGGCCGATGGTGGTGCGGTCGAGGGCGGAGGTGAGGCAGACGTTGAGGCGCTCCATCAGGTGCATGATGACGCGACGCTCTTCGCTGTCGGCCTCCAGCTCCGGCATGTCGCGCTTGGCCCCTTCCACCTGCATCACCACCTCCTCGACCGTGATGCGGTCGGGATCGCAGGCGGGGAGATAGCCGGGATAGTCGCCGCCGACGACCTTCACGAGCTTGGCGTCTTCGAGCTTCCGCATGACGCGCAGCATCTGCGGATCCGTCGTCCCGAACTGTTCGGCGAGACGGTACGACGACGGGATGTCCTCGCGGCGGTCGAAGCGGCGCGCGATCTCGATCAGCGCGCGGATGGCGTAGTAGACGTCGAAGCGCGGCTCGTCGCCGATCTGCTGCTCGGTAGCCCGCAGAACGCCGTAGAGATTCTGGAAGACATAGCTGATCTCGACACCGAGGAGGATGACGACCCACATGATCTCGATCGCGATCAGGAAGATCACCGCCAGTCCGACCGCGCCGTAGATCAGGTTGAAGCGCCCGTTGAAGAGGTGGTTTGCGTACACGCCGAAACCCCAGCGGACGAGGGTGAAGAGAGCCGTCGTGACGAGCGCTCCGACGGCCGCTGACCTCGGGTTCACCTTCGCGGACGGCACGAGCCAGAAGAGCATCGTGAACGCGATGAAGAGGATCACGATCGGCGTGACTTGGAAGATCAGGTCATTCCGGAAGAGCAAGCGCAGATAACGGTTGCGCTCGAGCATCGTCGTGGTCGTGAACGAGAGACCCATCAGCAGCGGGCCCCAGAAGAAGAGCATCGTGAACGCCATGATCTTCTGCTTGTAACCGTGGGCGCTGCGCACCTTCCAGATCTGATTCACGGTCGTCTCGACGGCGAGGAAGAGGCGGAAGGCGATGACCATGAAAACGATCGCGCCGAGGGTCGAGGCGGCCTGCGCGTTCTCCGCGAAGCGCGCGAGGTGATACGTGAGGGTCGGGGACTGATACGGGATCACGACGTTCAACACGCTATCGATCTGCGACTGAAAGTCGGGGAAGAGCGTCGCGAAGTAGCGCCGGAGCACCTGCGTGAACGCGACGAGCAGCGGGATGAGCGAGAGGAGCGTCGTGTACGCGAGCGACGCGGCGCGCGACGTCCCCTGGATCTCATAGAACTCCCGCGCGACCTCGCGGACGAAGAGGAAGAACTCGACGGTGAGAACGCGCGCTTTATGGCGGCCGGTCGCCTCGCGGCGGTAGACGAGCCCGGCCGGGCCCGTCAGCCAGCCCCAGACGATCTGCCGCGTGGCGCGAAAGCGCCGGAGCCAGGTGTCCCGCTCGGGCGGCAGCTCAGGCTGCGGGGCGGCGTCGCTCATCGTCATCCGTCAGGGCAAGTGTAGACGCAAGACTGGTGACAGTCGCCAGCTTCGGTGGGTCTCCTCGGGGTTGATCTTTTCGAGGACCCACTCGCCCGAGAGGACCTTGCCGTTGAACCAGAGGTCGAGCCGGCGGCGCTCGTAGCTTCCCTCGATGAGCTCGTATGCTCCGGCGTCTTCGAGTTCCACCCGCTTCCGCCACTCCGGCGGCACCTTCCCGGAGTAGTACTCCTTCTGCACCGGGAACTGACCAGCGAAGAGGGCGATGAGCTGCCGCTCGCCTTCACGGTCGGGCCGGAGGATCCAGCGCTGGAACTTGCCGCGGACGTCGAGCCACAACTCGTCGCCCGCCTGGTCGGTCTTCACGACGACGAAGAGGCGGCGGCCGGATTGGGATTTCTCCTTGGGGAGACGTCTTCGGGCCTTGGTCCTCGGGTCTCGGGCCTCAGATCGGGGCCGGGGACCGAGGAATGGGGGCAGGGGACTGGTCGGGAGCGTCTGTTT
>JACZCU010235978.1_pt1 | contig 29050 bp, 29 predicted proteins | sample 8641851 | NCBI WGS metagenome assembly JACZCU01 (sample SAMN15324605, study PRJNA640507) | soil metagenome | isolation source: monocropping sugarcane control | place: China: Luxin town, Laibin City, Guangxi Province | collected 2019-07-25 | depth 10cm m | reverse complement strand
TGCTCAGCCGCCGAGACGGCAGAGTTCCACGGAGATTCGAATGACAGCCATCGTCGAGAATGAAACGAACATCGCGCAGCAGAAGTCGGGATTCGGTACCGAGTCGCTGATCTTCGAGCGCTCGAAACCGGGTCGCCGCGGCTATCAGTTGCCCGCGCTCGATGTGCCGGAAGAGTCACTCGATTCACTGATTCCTTCGGCGCTGCGCCGTGATGCGATCGAAGATGAAGTCGAAGTCTCCGAAGTCGACGTCATCCGTCATTTCACGCGACTCTCGAAACTCAATCTCTCGATCGACACCGGCCTCTATCCGCTCGGCTCGTGCACGATGAAGCACAACCCGCGCATCAACGAAGAGCTCGCGCGCACGCCTGGGTTTGCGTTCTCGCATCCGCTGCAGCCCGAGCATCAGGTGCAGGGCAATCTCGAGTTGCTGTGGGCGCTCGAGCAGACGCTGAAGGAAATCTTCGGATTGCCGCGCGTCACGTTGCAGCCGGTTGCCGGTGCGCACGGCGAGCTCACCGGCATTCTGATGGTGCACAAAGCGCTGTCGAAGACCGGCAACGCGCGCAAGTACATTCTGATCCCTGATTCCGCGCACGGCACGAACCCCGCGTCGGCTGCGTTTGCGGGATATCAGATCAAGGAACTGAAATCGAACAATCGCGGGACGGTCGATTTATCGACGCTCGAAGCCGCGATGAGCGAAGACGTGGCCGCGCTGATGATCACGGTTCCGAACACGTTGGGCGTGTTCGAGTCCGAGATCAAAGCGATGGCGGACATCCTTCACGCGAAGGGTGCGTATCTCTACTGCGACGGCGCGAATCTCAACTCGTTCGTCGGCATTGCGCGGCCCGGTGACATGGGCATCGACGTCATTCACTCGAATCTGCACAAGACCTTCTCGACGCCGCACGGCGGTGGTGGTCCGGGTGCGGGTCCGGTCGGTGTGAGCGAGCGACTGATGCCGTACGTGCCGACGCCGACGGTCGAGCGCCGCGAAGACGGTACGTTCTATCTCGAGTTCAATCACCCCGACACGATCGGCCGCATGCGTGCGTTCCACGGCAACTTCAACGTGCTCGTGCGCGCTTTGTCGTACATGCGTGCGATGGGTCCGACGGGTCTTCGCCGCGTGGCGCAACTCGCGGTGCTGAACGCGAATTACATTCGCGCACGCCTCAAAAAGTTCTACCACCTGCCGTACGACGCGCCGTCGCTGCACGAAGTCGTCTTCTCGGATAAGAACCAGACGCCGAACGATGTGCACACGCTCGACATCGCGAAGCGCCTGATGGATTACGGCTTCCACCCGCCGACGATCTACTTCCCGCTGATCGTCTCCGGCGCGCTCATGATCGAGCCGACGGAAAGCGAGCCGAAGGAAGAGCTCGACGCCTTCTGCGATGCGATGATCGCCATCGCCCGCGAAGTGGAAGAACGACCGGAACTCGTACGCAGCGCCCCCCACACCACGCCCGTGCGCAGACTCGATGAAGCGCGCGCCGCACGGCAGCCCGTTCTGCGCTGGAAGAAGTGACCATGATCCCGACCAAGTCCCTGGTTCGCGGCGGCCTGATGGCCGCCGCTGTGGTTTTCAGTGGACTCTGGTTTCGCGGCTGACGATCAGCCTTCTGCGATACGCGCGACCGGAAGGCTGATCATCGCGCAAATCGCGAATACGAACCCCAATCGCCCTACATGGCCGGCGAGCGACACTGCGGGAGCACCAATCGCGACGGCCGCGTAATGCAGAATCGCGGCGATGGCGAGCGACAGGAACGCAACGCCAGCCTGCGCGATGAATGTGGAAGACCTGCCGCGAAGCGTCATTCCTATGATCGCGATGACGGCAGCGTACGTGATGAGAATTCCTTTGCCCGGCGTGAAAAAGGCCTGCGACAACGCGAGCGTCGCACCGCAGACCACGCCGAGTGCGCACGCTAAGGTAAGGTCTTTGCGAGTCATTTGGATGTTCATCGTTCGGTCCTTTCAGTCTCAGGGCAGCGTACCGCATATAAGGGTAAGACGTTTGCACTAAGCGAAGCGACGGGCAAGCATCGCAGTAGTAGACTCAGACACGCGTGCCGATTTACGACGACGAGGATACTGACCGGTTCGATCGAACGCTTTCGATGCGGCGTGTGCCTTCGCGCACGCAGCCGTCGGAGCCTGCTGCGGACAAGCGCGCGGTTGCGGAGCGGCGGCAGTCGAATGGCCGCATTCTCTTCGGCACGGTCATCGTCATCGCCGTGTTGCATCTCGCGAAACCGGTCGTCGTGCCGGTCGCGCTCGCGGTGTTGTTCGCCTTCCTGCTCACACCGATCGTCGTTCGGCTCGAGCGCACATTCATTCGTCGCAGCGGCGCAATCGTCCTCTCGCTCGGCTTGATGACAGCGGCGATCGGCATCGGCGGCTGGTGGATCTATCAGCAATTCAGCGCCGTCGCGGTGCAGATCGCCAGCGCGGCGACGAACGAAAATATCGACAAAAAGCTCAGCTTTTTGCGCAAACAGGCCGGCGGAACACTCGATCAGATCGAGAAGACGCTGCAGCGTGTCGCAGACGTTCGCGAAGAAAAGAACGAGATCGCGGAGATGAAAGTCCGCGTCATCCCCGAAAAGAAAACGATCGCCGATCGCTACGAAGAAGTTGCGCCGACAGTCGAATCCGTCGCCGCGATCTTCCTCGTCGTCGTGGTCGTCTTCTTCCTGCTGCGTGACCGTGAACAACTGCGCGACAAATTGCTGCGACTCGCGGGTCGCGCGCATCTCACCGTCACCACACAGGCGATCGGCGAAACGGGTCAGCGCATCTCGCGATACCTCCTCACCATCGCGTTGCTCAACATCGGCTTCGGGCTGATGATCGGCCTCGGCCTCTGGCTGTTGCGAGTGCCGCACGCCGCATTGTGGGGCGTGCTCGCGGGCTTGCTGCGCTTCGTGCCGTACATCGGCGCCGTGCTCAGCGCCGCGGCGCCGACGTTTCTCGCATTCGCAATCTTTCCGAACTGGTACACCGCGATCGCCGTCCTCGGACTGTTCGTCTTCACCGATCAACTCATTGGCGGCTTCGTCGAGCCGATCGTCGTCGGACATCGCGTCGGCGTCTCACCGATCGCACTGCTACTCGCCGCGATTTTCTGGGGCTGGCTGTGGGGACCCGTCGGGCTGCTGCTCGCGACGCCGATCACCGTGTGCCTCACCGTCGGCGGCGAGTTCATCCCCGCGCTGCGAATCTTCTCGATCATGTTCGGCAGTGAAGATCCGCTCGAGGGCTATCTCAGTTTCTACAATCGCCTGCTGCTGCGCGATCGCACAGGCGCCATCGCGATCGCGGATCGCTACGCCGAGTCGTCGACGATGGAAGAGATGTTCACGGAGCTCTTCATTCCGACGCTCACGTTCGCGCAGGAAGAGCTCGATCGTCGCCGCATCACGCAGGCGCACGATCACTTCATCAAAGACGTGATTCGCGAATTGATCGTGCGATTCGGCGATCGCAATGCAGGCACGCCCGATCCCGCGAAGCACATCGTCGCCGTCTCCGTCGCTGGCGAGCGTCTCTCCCTCGGCACTCTGATGCTCACGCAGCTTCTGCGCAGCGAGGGCTACACCGCCGATTACTTCACCGATCTTCCCGAGCAGGAGCTCGTTGCGTTCATCAACGAAGTGAAGCCCGAGGCGGTGTTCGTGTCGTGTACGAACAACGACCATATCGAACAGGGCTACGCGATGCTGCAGCTCCTCTCCGCAAACTTCCCCGACCTCGGCATCGTCGCCGGCGGATCCGCATTCTCACGCGATCGCGGACGCACGCTCTCTTCCGGCGCGACGTACGTCCCGAGCACGCTCAAAGACGCGAAAGAAGATTTCCTCGCGCAACGCAAAGGCGCGCGCAAGAAGAGCGGACGGATGACGTTCCAGGGGACGAGATTCAGGGTTCCGCCACCGGCGTAACGCGGGATTGAGGATTGAGGATGCAGGATTGAGGATTAGCTCCGCTGATCTGCCCGGTTTGCGGAGCCAATCCTCAATCCTCAATTCGCAATCCTCACTCCAAAATCACCCCGGAGGCCATCCGAACCCGCGTCCGCCTAACACGTGCACGTGGATGTGAAACACCGTTTGTCCTGCGCCTTCGCCGTTGTTCACCACGAGGCGATAGCCGTCATCGTGCAGTTGCAGTTCGCGCGCGATCGAGGAGGCGCGCACGATCGTGGTGCCGATCGTTGAGGCATCCGCCTCCGACAAATTGTTCAGCATCGCGATGTGTTTGCGCGGGATCACCAGCACGTGTGTTGGTGCCTGCGGGTTGATGTCGTGGAACGCGATGACATCCGCGTCTTCGTACACTTTCTTCGCCGGAATCTCGCCCGCGGCGATGCGGCAGAAGAGGCACTCGTCGTTACTCGGCATGCGCGGATAATACGACGACGCGCGGAATGCCGGCGAGGTCGGGGAGAAACGCATCGACGTGATAGCGCTTGTCCGTCGCAATCTCGCGAATCGCTTCCTCCTGCCCGTATCCAACCTCGAGCAACACGTGTCCATGCGGCGCAAGCAGCGCGTGCGCTTCGTCGAGCAATCGCTCGATGATCTCCGTCCCGCGCGGCCCGGGCGTCAACGCCATCATCGGTTCATGAATACGTACTTCTATGTCTAAATGCTCATATTCGCCATAAGGCACATACGGCGGATTCGACACGATGACATCGAACGAGCCGCGCACGCTCGACAACAGATCCGATGCCGCGAATCGCACGCGCGATTCGAGTGCGCGACGATTCTTCGCCGCCACCGCGAGCGCCGCGGTCGAACGATCGACACTCATCACGAACAAGTCGGGACGCTCGCGCTCGATCGTGATCGCGATGCAACCGCTGCCGCTGCCGATGTCGATCACGCGTCCATCGCGCGGCGCGCGTTGCAGCGCGGCTTCGACGAGCAACTCCGTTTCAGGTCGCGGAATGAGCACGCGATCGTCGACGAGAAAGGACCGCGAATAGAACTCGGTAACGCCGCGAATGTACTGCAGCGGCTCGCCCGCGTAACGACGCGCGAGCAACGGCAGCAGCGGCGCGGGATCGACGAGCTCATCGCCGTGCGCGAACATCCATGCGGGGGAACGGCCTAACAAGTCGCTGAGCAGCAGATCGACGTCGCGCGGATTCATCCCGCGCTGCAACGCGTGCTCGCGATATCGGGCACGAACGATTTCAAGCCGCTCCTTCGTCATACGTCAGCTCCAGGAACACATCCTCGAGCGCGCTGTCCTTCTTCAGCTCCGCGGTCGTACCGCTCGCGACGATGCGGCCGCGATTGATGATCGAGATTTGATCGCACACTGCTTCGGCAACGGAGAGCGTGTGCGTCGTCAGCAGAATGGTTTTGCCTTCGTCTGCGAGTCTTCGAAAGAGTTGTTTCACCTGGCGCTGTGCGAGCGCATCGAGACCAACCATCGGTTCATCGATCACGAGCACTGCCGGATCGTGCACGAGTGCGGAAACGATCACGAGCTTCTGCTTCATGCCGTGGGACAAATTTTCGATTCGCGCGTCGATCCAGTCGCCGAGGCCGAAGGTTTGGAGCATCGCGACGGCGCGTGGCTCGCATTCGTTCCAGTCGCGACGGTAGAGATCGGCGACGAAGTGCAGCAACTCACGACCGGTGAGTTTTTCGTAGAGATACGGACGATCCGGCACGTAACCCATCGCTGCTTTCGCGCGAACAGGCTCTGCGATTACGTCGATGTCGTTCACGAGAACGGTTCCGCTCGTTGGCAGCGAAAGCCCGGCGATGATGCGAATGGTGGTGGTCTTGCCGGCGCCGTTGGGCCCGAGGAAACCGAAGATCTGACCGGGGACGGCGGTGAGGGAGAGACGGTCCACCGCGGTGAAGTCGCCGTATCTCTTTGTCAGATCGCGGATTTCGATCATCCGAGCGGCAGGGTATCATCCACGGGCAACCTTGATGGAGCCCGCCCGTACAACGAATGGCAGAACGTGACCAGCTCGACGACCGCACCCTGGTGGAGCGGATCCTCGGCGGCGACAGAGATTTGTTCACCACGCTGGTGGCGCGCTACGAGAAGCGTGTCATCAACTACGTGTATCGGATCACCCATCGCTACGAAGAGGCTCACGATCTCGCGCAGGAAATTTTCGTGAAGGTCTACCTCGCTCTCGATCGATACGATCCGAAGTACCAGTTCTCGACCTGGCTCTTCCGGATCGCGCAGAACAGCGCCATCGATGCTCTGCGCAAGAAATCGATCAGCGAAGTTCCGCTGGCGCGGCAGAGCTCGGATGATGAGCCGGCCGGCAAAGAGAGAGAGTTCGCGGACGACGGAGTCTCGCCGTACCGCGCGATGAAAAACAAACAGCTCAGCGCGGCCATCGACAAGGCAGTCGAGAAGTTGCCGAGCGATTACCGCGAGCTGATTCAGCTTCGCCACTTCGCGGAGCTGTCGTACGAGGAGATCGCTTCGATGAAGAAGCTTCCCCTCGGCACGGTCAAGAACAAACTCTTCCGAGCGCGGAACTTGCTGAAGGACGCACTCGGGTCTTTCGTGGAACCGATATGAACTGCGACGACTACCTGCAGGATCCGGAGACGTACGCGGCGCACCTCGAGACGTGCGCCACGTGCCGCGCGATGTTCGAGGAGTTGGATATCGATCTGCCGATTCAGCACAGGCCGATCGATGTGAATGCGCTGCCGCTCGCGAACTGGGAAGGTGCGTCGCAGCGTACGTGGCCGCTCGTCGCAGCGGGATTGCTCGCCGTCATCGTGCTCGCGTCGGTTCTCTTCATCGCGGCAGGAACATCGCCGCTGCGCGGCATCGCGAAAGCGCTCGTCTCCGCGGTTCCGTCGCTCGATCTCATGGTCAACCTCTCGCAGCTCGCCGGTGGTGCGCTGCACAACGCTCCGGTGGTGTGGCATGTCGCGATCGCGGTTTCCTTCGTGCTGATCAACACCGTGTTGTTCCTGCTGCTGCGCCGCTCACCGAAAGGAGTCGTCTCGAACGATGTTTAGACGACTCGTCGTTCCCGCGATGACACTCGCCGCGATCGCGGTGTTGATTCTCGTGCTCGTTCCGAATCGCGCGACGGGTGCGGAGCGCAAACCGGCAGCGGACGTTTACGTGTTCAATCACGACGCGGTGATCGACACGCCGACGCCCGGAACAGTGCAGGCGTACGGCGGCAAGCTGACGGTTGCGAATGTGATCGGCGGCGATCTGCTTGTCATCGGCGGCAGCGTCGTGTTCGTCGGCGCGGGACGCGTCGACGGAAATCTCATTCACGCCGCGAGCACCATTCGCGACGCCGATAGCCGTGTGGGCGGCCGCATCTTTCCGCTCGCGTCGCTCGAAGGCGCAGCGGGTGCGATGACGAAGAACGCGATCGTCGCGTCGCTGCTGCTCGTGTGGCTCATCGCCGCGATCGTTGTGACGCTGATGAGCGGCCGCGAGATTCGCTATTCATCGATCGAAGTGCGAAGCAGCGCGCTGCATTGCTTCGTCGTCGGACTCGTCGCGATCACGAGCTTCGTGCTCACCGCGATCGCGTTCAGCTACCTCGTGCCGTATGTCATCGGCATTCCGCTACTCGCCGCGTTAGGCGTGTTCGCGGTACTGACGAAGATCTACGGCATGATCGCGATGTTCCACGCACTCGGATCCATCATTGCGGGCTCGCGCAATCGCACGCAGCTCGAATCGCGCAAGTGGCTGCGCGGCGATCTCGCGATGGTTGTGATCGGCGTGCTGATTCTCGGCGCCGTGCGACTGATCCCGGTCGTCGGCACGATCGTGTGGGGCCTCGCGAGCATCTTCGGCGTCGGCACCGCACTCACGACGAAGTTCGGCCGCCGCGAACCGTGGTTCCTCGAGTTCCGCAGCGTCGCCGCGTAAACGAAAACGGCGGGCCGAAGCCCGCCGCGTGATTCGTTACGTGTTGTGCCGGCGAGCTACGCGTTTTCGACGATCGCTTTGCCGAACTCGCTCGTCTTTACTTTCGTCGCGCCTTCCATCATCCGCTCGAGATCGTACGTCACGCGCTTCTGCTGGATCGTTTTGGCGATGCCGTTCTCGATTGCGTCGGCGGCTTCATTCCAGCCGAGGTGACGCAGCATCATCACGCCGCTGAGGATCAGCGAGCCCGGATTGATCACATCCTGATTCGCGTACTTCGGCGCGGTGCCGTGCGTCGCTTCGAAGATTGCGACTTCGTCGGATTCGTTCGAGCCCGGCGCGATGCCGAGACCGCCGACCTGCGCGGCGAGAGCATCGGAGAGATAGTCACCGTTGAGATTCGTCGTCGCGATGACCGAGTACTCGGCCGGTCGCAGCAGCACCTGCTGGAACATCGAGTCCGCGATGCGATCCTTGATCACGATGCGGCCGCCGGCGCCGTTCGCACCGACTTCCGACTCCGGAATCGTCACGTCACCGAACTCTTCGCGCGCGATCGCGTAGCCCCAGTCTTTGAACGCGCCTTCGGTGAACTTCATGATGTTGCCTTTGTGCACGAGCGTGACGCTCTCACGCTTCGTCGCGATCGCATACTCGATCGCTTTCTTCACGAGACGGCGCGAGCCGAACTCCGACATCGGCTTGATGCCGATCGCCGAGTTCTCGCGAATCTTCGCGGTGGTGCGGCGCTCCATCGAGTTCAGGAACTCGATCACTTTGTTCGACATCTCCGACGCGGCGGGCCATTCGATGCCCGCGTACACGTCTTCGGTGTTCTCGCGGAAGATCACCATGTCGACCTTCTGCGGCTCTTTCACCGGCGAAGGCACGCCGTCGAAGTAGCGCACCGGACGCACGCACGCGTAGAGATCGAGGACCTGACGCAGCGTCACGTTCAGCGAACGAATGCCGCCGCCGACCGGAGTCGAGAGCGGTCCTTTGATCGACACGCGATAGTGCGCGAGATGATCCAGTGTTTCCTGCGGCAGGTAATCGCCGAACTTCTCGAACGCCTTCTCGCCGGCGAACACTTCGTGCCAGTGAATCTTGCGTTTGCCGCCGTACACCTTCGCGACGACGCCTTCGATCACGAGCGCGGTGGCGCGCCAGATGTCCGGACCGGTTCCATCGCCTTCGATGTACGGAATGATCGGATCATCGGGAACGACGATCCTGCCGTTTTCGTAGCCGATGCGCGTGCCGGAAGTAGGGTGCGAGATGCGGTCTGCCATAGCGTCGCGCACTCTAGACGAAGCGCACGCAACGGGCAATGGGCGCCGCCACACTCGCGTGTGTCACGAAACGTCTCACGCAAAACGTCAAGCGACAAGCGCGTCGCGCGTTTCGATGAGCGAGCGCAATATGCGCAGATTCTCGCGATCCGATTCGTGCTCGATCGGCTTCGGCGTCTCCAGCACTTTCGGGATGCGCGTGAAGCGCGGATCGTTGAGCAGAAAGCGAAACGGCTCGAGTCCGAGCTCGCCTTTGCCGATGTGCTCGTGACGATCGACACGTGAGCCGCACGGCTTCTTCGAATCGTTGAGATGGAACGCGCCGACGTTCTCGATGCCGACGTATTCTTCGATCTCCGCGATCGCGCTCTCGTAGCCTTCGCGTGTGCGCAGATCGTAGCCCGCGGCGAACACGTGACACGTATCGAAGCAGATGCCGACGCGCGAAGCGTCGTCGACGAGCTGGATCATGCGGCCTAACTCTTCGAACGTGCAGCCGACGCACGTGCCTTGTCCTGCCGCGGTCTCGAGCAGCGTCACGACGCGATGGTTCTTCAGCTTCCTGTGAATGCGATCGAAGGAACGCGCGATCTGATCGATGGCTTTGTTCGGACCTGCGCCGAGGTGGGCGCCCGGATGAAGGACGACGGCGTGGATGCCGAGTCGCTCCGCGCGATCGAGCTCGTCCGCCAGCGCATCGATCGACTTCCGGTGAAACTCTTTATTCGTCGTCGCAAGATTGATGAGATACGACGCGTGCGTGAGCAGCGGCTGCACGGTTCGCAGCGACGCGAATGTCGCGCAGTCCTCGTCCGTCATCACCTTGCCCTTCCACTGATTCGAGTTCTTCGCGAACAGCGCGATCGCGGACGCATCAATCACCGACGCGCGCTCAAAGACGGTGTGCAACCCGCCCTTCGTCGAGATGTGTGCGCCGATGAGATCGCCGGGGGCGTCAGGGAAGGAGAACCGGGACATGAGATGGGAGAAAACACAAGTGCCCTCGCCTGTCATCCCGAGCGTAGCGAGGGACCTGGGTGGGGTTGGGTGGCGCGAAACACGAGCCTCGTGCCTCGTGCCGCCAACACGAGCCTCGTGCCGCCACCCGAGCTCCAGGCCCCTCGCTCCCGCTCGGGGTGACAGGGCATCACTGCAATCTGAAATTCACGGTCACCGTGTAATAGACATCAATCGGCTCGCCATTCACCGTCGCGGGGCGGAAGCGCCAGCGGCTTACGGCACGGCGTGCTTCTTCGCCGAGTCCGTACGGGAGGTCTTTGATGATCTCGACGTTGTCGATCGTGCCGTCGCGGCGGACGATGCCGCGCACCACCACTGGTCCTGCGACACCGGCACGTCGCGCCGACGCGGGATAACGCGGCACGGCGCGATCGATCTCGCGGGGCTGCGTTCCGCCCGGAGGGACAGACGTATAGACACCTGTCGTGCGTTCCACAGGTGCGGGCGTGGGGATCGGTTCAGGAGTTGGCTCCGGAACGCTCGTATCGGTTTGTGCGACTTCCGGCGGCGCCGTGGTCGCGGTATCGGTCGCGGATGGCGGCGGCTCCGCGGACGACGTCTTCACATCGAGCTGCGTGCCGGATGCGCTGACGTCGATCGCATCGACACTCGCATAGGCGATTTGCTTGTTGTGCTCGATCGCGTAGAACTCGTGATCGCGCGTGTACACCGTGACGTTCGTGCCTTCCGGCAACTCGCCGACGAGCGGATAGAAAATCCCCGGACCCGCGTACAACTGCGCGCGCTCGCTCGCCTCGCCCTGCAGCGGCGGCAGACGGCGAATCGCGTCGTATCGCAATTTGCGTCGCTGTCCTTCGATCGTGCGCTCGAGATTCGCGCGCTCGGCCCAGCCGGACAACCCATCGGCGGTTTGCACGCGCACCCACGCGCCGCGATCTTCGAGCAGCGTCACGTGCTCGCCGCTCGTCGCCGTCGCGACGACGGGCGCGCGTGCATGCGGTTCGGTGCGAATCCGAATTCGCACCGGCAGCACCGTCAACTCTTCCGACTTCGTCACGTTCTCCGGCGCATCGCCGTGCTTCCCGCTGTTCAACACGATCGCGGCAAGCAGCGCGAAGAAGATCACCGCCAAAAAAATGACGACGATCAGACCGCGCTTGTGACGAGTGAGGTTGTCGGTCATTACTTTTTCATGAGCGTGACCATGATCGCCTTCTGAATGTGCAGGCGATTCTCGGCCTCGTCGAAGATCACGGACTGCGGTCCGTCAATCACTTCCGCCGCAACTTCCTCACCGCGATGCGCGGGAAGGCAGTGCAGGAAGATCGCGTCTTTCTTCGCGCGCGACATGAGTTGCTGATCGACGATCCAGCCGGCGAAATCTTTCTTGCGTTGCTCCGCTTCGGCTTCCTGTCCCATCGATGCCCACACGTCCGTCTCGACGATGTCCGCGTCCTTCACCGCTTCTTCGATCGATGACGTGATCAGCATCTTCGTGCCCGCGGCTTGCGCATCCGCGCCGGCCAGTGCGACGACCGTCGGATCCGGCATGTAGCCCGCGGGACATGCGATCGCGATGTCCATGCCCACTTTCGGTGCGCCGAACATCAGCGAGTGCGCCATGTTGTTGCCGTCGCCGACGTACGCAATCTTGCGGCCTTTCAATTCACCGCCGAATTTTTCCCACGCGGTGAAGTAATCGGTCAGCACCTGACACGGGTGCGAGAGATCGGTGAGGCCGTTGATCACCGGAACGCTGCCGTACTTCGCGAGATCGGTGACGGTCGAATGCGCGAACGTGCGCGCCATGATGCCGTCGACGTAACGCGAGAGAACCTGCGCGGTGTCAGCGATCGGTTCGCCGCGGCCGAGCTGAATGTCGCGCGACGAGAGGAACAGCGCCTGCCCGCCGAGCTGGTACATGCCCACTTCGAACGACACGCGCGTGCGCGTCGAAGATTTCTCGAAGATCATCGCCAGCGTCTGGCCCTCGAGCGTGTTGCGGAACGTTTTCGGCTTCGCCTTGATGTCGCGGGCGAGCTCGAAGATGGCCATGACTTCGTCCGCGCTCCAGTCGTGAATCTCGATGAAATCTTTGTGTCGCATAGCGCGCGCATTCTATGTGGTGCGGCGGCGTTTATCATTCGCCAATGCCATACCAGGTTCCGATGATCGAGGTCGGCGTGACCGTGGCTCTCGCCGGTCTCGAGCCTGAAGAACACTTCCTCTTTCTCGCGCCGTACTCGGATCGCCGCGATGGCCCTGAAACGCTCGCCGATTATCTGAACGGCCGCAGACGATTCTTTCCGATGCTCGTCGCCGGCGCGCCGAAGATGGTCAATCGCGATCAGGTGTTGTGGCTGCGCTGCGAGAAGCTGCTGGAGATGGCGGATCTCGATGCGACCGTGATCACGCGGCTGACGATCGTGGAGTTGTCGGATGGCTCGCGACTCGAAGGAACGGTGCCGATCGATCGCCCGCCCGAGCACGCGCGCATCTCGGATCTGCTCAACGATGAAGAGGAGTTGTTTCTGCGCCTCGATGATGAGGAAGAGACGTGGTACGTGAACAAAGGGTTTATTCGAAGCGTGATTCCGCGCTGACGCGACCTTCGTCGACCAGCTTGATCACGTGCGCCTGCATCTGAATCTCCGCGGCGCGATGCAATCGCTCATCGAGCTCGGGGTAGATGCGCGTGCGTAATTCGCTCAGCGTCTTCGCGCCGTGCTCGATCGCATCGAGCACCTGACGCTCGCGCTCCAGTCGATGCGCGATGTACTCGTCGAGCAACGCGATTGCGTCGTCGCGATCGGGACCATGCGCGGGATGAATGCGTTTTGGATTCTTCGCGCGCAGCACATGCAGCGAGCGCAGGTAATCGGCCATGTTGCCGTCGGGCGGAAAGATCGCGGTGGTGCCGTAGCCGAGGACCGTGTCGCCGGTGAAGAGATCGCCGTCGTTCGTGAGAAAGCAAACGTGCTCACTCGTGTGACCCGGTGTCGCGATCACTTCGAGTTGCGTGTCTTCGATCGCGATGCGCTCCCCGCCGGCGAGTCGCGTATCGACTTCGTCGAGCACGCCGTGCGGAGCGAGGATGTTTGCGCCGGTGCGCTCGCGCAATGGAATCGCCGCGGGCGCGTGGTCGCCGTGTCGGTGCGTGATGAGAATCATTTGCAGATGCGGCATCGCGGCGTGAATCGCATCGATGTGTGATTCGATCGCGGGACCGGGATCGATCACCGCTGTTGCGCCGAGGAGATACGTGCGAGTGCCGTCGAGTGTGAACGCGCCCGGATTCGGTGCGGTGATCGAGCGAATGTTCATGGCAGCGTCGGCTTGCCGTTCACGAGAATCGGCTGAATCGCCTCGATCGTGATGCCGCGACGCGAGTCGAGCAATGATGCGGCGTCATCAAATCCGAGCAACGCTTCGAGATTGCGCAGCGTCGGAAACACCATCTTCATCTCGCCCGCTTTGCTCTTCGCGAGCGCGTTTTGAGGACTGATCCACGTGACGTCGACCGCCTCGTCATTCGCGGCGCTCGCGACCACATCGCGTGAAACCCGCGCGAGAAAAAAATACGTGTCGAATCGCTTCGGCACACCGACGGGCGTGATCCAGCGCGATGTCCACACGAGCGAGTCGAGATCGACCGGCGCTTCGCTCACGAGAGGACGCAGCGTGAGACTGCCCGCGAGCAATCGTTTGCGTTTGTGCTCCGCATCTTCGAGCGGCTCGCCGAGCCACACGCCTGTTTCCTCGAACGTTTCGCGCACGCCGGTGTAGCGCATCGCGGTGAGGAACTCGCCATTCGCGAGCTCGTTGTCGATCTGCTCCGCAACGCCGCCGGGGAACACCCACGCGTCGGGCATGAAGGAGCTTTGCGAATGACGGCGCATCATCAACAACTCGAGCGGTGCATCGCGCAACACGATCACGCTCGCGGCGGGGACGGCGATGACTTCGTCACTCATTCAACACTGCCCCTGCCAGCCAACCCATTCTTCGCCATCAGGGCCGCGTTCTTTCTTCCAGATCGGGACCGTTTCTTTGATGCGGTCGATCATCATCCTGCAAGCGTCAAACGCCTCGGCACGATGCGCAGACGCGGCCACGATCGCGATCGACGAATCACCAACGACGAGTTGTCCGAGCCGATGCACGACCGCGATCGCGGTCTCCGGAAACTTCGCTTCCACTTCGCGCACGATCTTCTCCATCTCGCGCTCGGCCATCGGCCGGTACGCGTCGTAGAAGATCGACTCGACCGCTTTGCCGTGGTGATGATCGCGTACCACGCCTTCGAACAGCACGTACGCGCCGTCGGATCTGCGCATCACCTTCTGCACGAGCGCGTGAGGATCGATGGGTTCATCAGTGAGGTACATGTGAATTGAAAATTGAAAAATTGAAAATTGAAAAAAAACGCCCGCGAGGACCTTTTTCAATTTTCAATTTTTCATTTTCAACTTCTACCCTCCTGCGACTGGCGGAATGAACGCCAGCTCGTCGCCGTCGCGCAGAGTCTGATCCGCCTCCGCGTACTCTTCGTTGATCGCGGTCATCGGCGGCTCGATGTAATCCGCGAGTTTCGTGAATTCGTTGCGCAGTGAGGACCACACCTCGCGCGCGGTCGTGCCGTCGCGCAGCGTGAGCTCGCGCTCGTCGGTACCGGCGATGTCGCGCAGCACGGCGAAGAAGAGCAGTCGCACCTTCATCGCGCGCATTCTAGAATGACGCTTCGCATGTTCGATCCGCAGACCGTCGTTGCTGATGCGCTCGCAATGCATCCGAAAGCGCGATGGGTTTTTGCCGCGTATCACGTCGGAGGTTGCAATACGTGCGAACGCTCGAGCGGTGAGACATTGCAGGAGCTCGCGGATGGATATCGCATTCCGCTCGAGCAGTTTCTCTGCGATCTGAATTCGCTATTAGAACTTCCAGCGAATCCCTAACGTCGTGTGAACGTTGTGCGGACGCTTCGTCGTCACGCCCGGCGTGTCTTCGTCATCTTCGAACGGAGAGCTCGTCGTAATGTCGGATGCGTTTGCTTCGATCGCGAATTGGTCGCTGATCCACCACGCGACGCCACCGCCGTAAAGCACGCCCCACTCGTTCGTCGTTTCGGATTCGCTCGGCTGCGTTGCGGTCGCCTCGGATTTCACGCGATACATCGCCATCGCCGGTCCGCCGTGAAGATGAAGGCGGAACGCGCCATTGGGATTGATGCGAAAGACGAGCGGCAGCGCGAGTGTCGTGACGTCGAGATCGCCTGAGTCGATGTGCACGCCGTCGTCATCGCTTTCATCGCGAATCGAAAGCTTCGAGTGCGTGAACGAGCCTTCGAGTCGCACGGCCCAGCGATCGGCGAATCCATGTTCGATGTCGACGAGCGCGCCCGCGCGCGTGGCGGCGGAGAGCGTAAGCGTTACGGGATCGGCGCCGCCTTCGGGAGTGCCGACGCGGATGCGGCGTTCTTCGAAATCGCCGAAGAAGAAGGGTCCGGATCCGACGCCGAGGGACCAGTTCTGGGCGATGGCGGGAAGCGTGATGGCGAGCAGGACGGCGGTAGCAGGCAGGAGTTTCTTCATGGCGCGTGGTCAGAATTGCAACCGGAGAGCCAGCTTAGGCAAAACTTTCCGACGGAAATCGCATTCGCACGCATGCGCCATTTTTCACAAGGCGATGCTTGTATCTCTCTTGATTGCTGGAACTTCTACGCTTGCGCCTGCTGGAGGGGTGCAGAAGCAACGGTTATTGGGTGGGTCAAAGCAAAGTTGGCCTGCCGAATGCAGTAAGAGAGCGCACGATGAAACAGGTTTCGACAACGACCATTGCGAAACCGCACTTGCGCGGGTCCCATCTGACTTGCCTGCGCCAAGTGGCTGCTGCGGGCTCCCTCCTAGACTATTGGACCGATTTTGGACGATTACTCACTTAGCTTCCTTGAACCCTACCAACTGGCCGCAGCAGTCCAGCCCGATTTACCACAAACGGACCCGAAAGGGTCCGTTAGTGCTTTCAGGGGTTCGATGTCATCCCGAGCGTAGCGAGGGACCTGGGGGGTGGGGGGCGCGAAACATGAGCCTAGTGCCGCCACCCGAGCCCCAGATCCCTCGCTCACGCTCGGGATGACAGGGCGCGGTCCCTCGCTCACGCTCGGGATGACAGCACGATAGACTCCGTTCGCAATGCCCACGAAGCGCCCAACTCTCTTCATCATCGACGGCTCCAACAACATCTATCGCTCGTACTACGCGATCCGCAATCTCACGACGTCGGCCGGGTTCTCGTCGAACGCGGTCTACGGATTCGTGACCACGCTGCGCAAGCTGCTCAAGGATCACGAGCCGGATTGCATCGCCGTCGCATTCGATGAAGGGCGCGAGACGGCGCGCACGTCGACGTTCGCGGACTACAAGAAAGATCGCAAGCCGATGCCGGACGATCTCGTCGTCCAGGTGCCGTTCGTTTACGAAGTGCTCGAGGGCTTTCACATTCCGGTGATTCGCTCGACGGAATGGGAAGCGGATGACTTCATCGGCTCGCTCGCATGCACGGCGCGCGATCGCGGTTACGACGTCGTCATCGCAACGTCGGATAAAGATTTCTTTCAGATCGTCGGCGGAGGCATTCGCCTTTACCACACCGGCCGCGAAACGATGTACGACGAGAAGAGTGTCGAAGAGGTCTTCGGCCTCGGGCCCGACAAAGTCGTCGACGTCATGGCCATCTGGGGCGATGCGATCGACAACATCCCCGGCGTTCCGGGCATCGGCGAGAAAGGCGCGAAGGCGCTGATTCAGCAATTCGGCTCGCTCGATGGCGTCTATGAAAACCTCGACCAGATCAAGAAAGCAGCGCAGCGCAAAACGCTCGAAGAGAACAAAGACAAGGCCTATCTCTCGCGCGATCTCGCACGCATCAAATGCGATCTCGATCTCGACATCGATTTCGAAACGCTGAAGCGGCAGGAACCGGATCGCGCGAAGCTGCACGATGTCTTTTCGCGACTCGAGTTCGCATCGCTGATGCAGGAGTTCCTCCCGGAAACACCAGCGGTGCAGAAGGAGTTCCGCATCGCCGCGAGTGCGGAAGACGTGCGCGAGTTCGTCGCGGGCAATGACCCGCTCGCGATCTGGCTCGAGCCGACGACGATCGAAGCATTTGATGCACCGATCGCCGCGGCGTTGTCGAAGCGCGCCGGCGAATCGCTGATCGTGCCGATCGGCAAAACGTACGGTGCGACGAGTGAGATGCTCGACGCGCTGCGCGAGTTGCTGCAGCAGGATCGCGTGTTCGTTGCGTACGACGCAAAAGCGCAGGTGCGTCGTCTCGATGCGCTCCAGTGGCCGGTGCCCGAGAAGTGGTCGGACGTGATGTTGATGTCGTACGTTCTCAACCCCGGTCTGCCGAGTCACGCGTTCGCGAACATCGTGCGCGATCGTCTCAAACAGGACGTGCTCGTGCGCAAGGATGTGCAGAAGACGGCGCCGCTGTTCGCTATCGATCACGAGCTCGGCGCTTCTCCACTCTCCCCCTATCTCGAGTACCTCGGCGAAAAGTCCGAGCTAGCGATGTCGCTGCGCGGCATTCTCGAACCCGAGCTGCGCAAAGATCCGGCGCTCGTCGATATCTACGAGCGCATCGAGATGCCGCTGTTTCCCGTGCTCGCGAGTCTCGAAGAGCGCGGCATTCGCATCGACGCCGCGCTGCTGAAGTCGATGTCGCGCACGATGGGCGAGCAGCTCGCGGAGCTCGAGAAGAACATCTACAAAGAAGCGGGGATGGAGTTCAACATCAACTCGCCTCTGCAACTCGGGCAGGTGTTGTTCGAGAAGCTCAACTATCCGGTCATCAAGAAAACGAAGACGACGAAGAGTTACTCGACGAGCGTCGAAGTGCTCGAAGAGCTCGCGGGACATGGATTCGCGGTGCCGCAGTACATCCTTCAGCATCGCGAGCTGCACAAGTTGAAGGGAACATACATCGATGCGCTGCCGCAGCTCGTCGGCAGCGATGGCCGCGTGCACACGACGTTCAATCAGGCCGTTGCGGCGACGGGACGGTTGTCGTCCTCCGATCCGAATCTGCAGAACATTCCGATTCGCACACAGACCGGCCGCGAGATTCGCAAGGCGTTCATCGCGGATGAAGGCGGCGTGTTGTTGTCCGCCGATTACTCGCAGGTCGAGCTGCGCATCCTCGCGCACATCAGCGGCGACGAATCATTGATCGAGACCTTCCGTCGCGGCGATGACATTCATCGCGCGACGGCGTCGAAGATGTTCAACATTCCGCCCGAAGACCTGACGGCGGAGCAGCGTCGCGCGGCGAAGGTCATCAATTTCGGCGTGCTGTACGGCATGTCGTCGTTTCGTCTGAGCAACGAGCTCGGGATCTCGGGCTCGCAGGCGAAGGACTGGATCGAGGCGTACTTCGCGCGCTATCCGAAGATTCAGGAGTATCTCGATCGCACGCTCGACGAAGCGCGCGCGACCGGCAAGGTGACGACGCTGTTCGGACGCGTGCGATACATCCCCGAGATTCACAATCGTTCGTTTACGGTGCGCGGCAACGCGGAGCGCATGGCCACGAACGCGCCGATCCAGGGCACGGCCGCGGACATCCTGAAGATGGCCATGATCGCGCTGGAGAAAAAGCTCACCACGCATGCGAGCGGCGCGCGCATGTTGCTCACGGTGCATGACGAAATCGTGCTCGAGTCGCCGGAGTCGAGCGCGACGGAAGTGGCGGGGATCGTGAAAGAGACGATGGAGAACATCTTCCCTCTGGCCGTGCCGCTCGCGGTTGACGTGCATTGGGGAAAGAGCTGGTACGACGCGAAGGAATGAGCCGGCGTTGCATTTCTGAGCGCTCGGCAGTGCTGACTGTGCAACGACTCTGCATTCTCGTCCTCGCCGTTTGCATCGCATGCAAACCGGCGCAACAGCAATCCAGTAAGTCCGCGGCCGCGGCGGGACCGTCGGTGCGCGCCACGGTCATCACGGTGCGCACGACCATCCTTCCGCAGAACAAAATCGTGAATCAGGCGATCGTCGTCGTGGGCGACAAGGCTCGCGATACCACCGAGCGCGATGCGTGGCGTTTGTACGACGTGAAGCAACGCACGATCACCTTCGTCGATGACATCGACAAAACCACACGCACGGAATCATTCGCCACGCTGAGCAAACAACGCGCGACGAACCTGGCCGCGGCCGTGGCGTCATTTCATCCACGTCCCGTGTTGAAGAAAGGTTCGTCGAAACCGATTCAGGGTGCGAGCGCGCGGCAATGGCTCATCACCGCGGGCGCATACAAACGCGAGTTGTGGATGGCCCAGCATCCGTCGATTCCGCGCGGGCTCTTCGCGATGATGCAGGCCAGCGAGAACATTTCGTCACCGCTCGCGCCGATCATGCGCGACGTCGATGCCGCGCTCGTCGCCGCCGATGAGTTTCCGCTCGTCGATCGCAGTGAAGTTCCGATCGGCACGACGCCGATGATCGTCGAGCGCACGGTGATCGGGATCGCGCAGAAGGATGTGCCCGAGGCGCTCGTCACGGTGCCGAAGAGCTATCGCGATCTCACGCCGAAGAAACGTGGAGCGGCGGGCTCTTAGCCCGCCGAATCGTGGGCACCGGGCGGGCTGAGAGCCCGCCGCTCCACTTAGAGAACCACTCGCGAATCGCCGACGCGCTTCGTTGCGCCTTCCTTGTCGAGCAGCTCGAGCAACGGAATCGCGACTTTGCGCGAGATGCCGAACAAATCCTTGAACGTGGCGACGTCGATCGTCTGCCCTTTCTTCGTCGCCAGCGTTTCGCGTGCGCGTGCGAGCGCGTCGCGATGCAGGTAAACGCCTTCCGCAAGACGCACGAGCGTGCCCTGCTTCACGAGATAGCCGATCACTCCTTCGATGACTTTCGGCTTTTGCGGAATCGCCTTGATGATTTGCGATACCGCCGGCGTTTGCAGTTCGGCTTCGAGGAACTTCTGTTCGATCGCGCGCGCGAGCTCGCCTTCCGCGCCGCCTAACGTTTTCGAACGGCCGGGGATGTCGAGTGCATCGCCCTGAACGGTCGCGATTTTTTCGGCGCCGAGGTGATGGAGCAGGAAGTTGATGGGAGCGTTGTGCGGAAGGAGCTTCTGCACGAACTCGCTCTTCGGCACCGACACCGCCATCTTGTTGTCCTTGAAATAGCGATCGAGGAACTCCATCGCGCGCTTGCGAAACTCGGACAGCACGTCGTGATGCAGAAACGTCGAACCGGTGAGAATCGTGTTCGGAACCTGCTTCAGTTCCTTCGTCAGCGTCTTCGTCGTGATGCCGGTGCGCGCCTGCAGCTCATCGATCGTCACGCCGCGCAGTCCCTGCAACTTCGCGATCAACTCCACGCGCTCGTGCAGCGATCCGTTCGCGAGCGTCTCGAGAATCTCCGGCCGCGTGCGCGCGCTGAGTTTCGTGAGATGCGCATCGAGAATCACGCCGCCGCCGATCGTGTACGCGGGCGAGTAACGCCGAATCACGAAGCGATCGCCCGCAACCGCGACGACCGGCGATTCGAGTCGCACCTGCGCGAACGCGGTTTGTCCCGCGCGCAGTTCGCCTTTCGTTTCGTCGACGAATCGCAGCGTGCCGAGGAGCTCCGAAGAAAGATGATGAAAGCGAATGCGCGTCTGTTCTTTCAGCGCCTTCGCGTCTTCGAGTAACTCGAGCTTCACCGTGATCACCTGCGACGGACGCAGCGTCGACGGATGCAGCACCTGCTGACCGCGATGCAGCTCGTCGAGCGCGATGTCCGCGAGATTCATCGACGTGCGCTCGCCCGCGGATGCTTCTTCGCGCGGCTCGCCGTGCACTTGAATCGCGCGCGCACGACTGCGCATCGATCCCGGCAGCACCTCGACTTCGTCTTCGACTTTCACGCGGCCCGAATACGTCGTGCCGGTGATCACCGAGCCGAAGCCTTTCATCGTGAACACGCGATCGATCGGAAGACGAAACACGCGCGTGGTTGCATCGCGATCATCGACTGCTGCAACTGATGCGAGGATCGCGGCACGCAACTCATCGAGACCTGCGCCGGTCGTGCTGCTCACCGGAACGATCGGTTTTCCTTCGAGAAAACTGCCGGCCACGAGCTCTTCGACTTCGAGTCGAACGAGCTCGAGGATGTCGGGCTCGACGAGATCGCGTTTCGTGAGCGCGATGAGACCGGTGGGAATCCCGAGGAGTCGGCAGATCGCGAAATGCTCGCGAGTTTGGGGCTTGATCGATTCATCCGCCGCGACGATGAGCAGCACGGAGTCGATGCCGCCGATGCCGGCGAGCATGTTCTTCACGAAGCGCTCGTGTCCCGGCACATCGACGAAGCCGATTTGATAGTCATCAGTGAACCAGGACGCGAAGCCGAGGTCGATCGTGATGCCGCGCTTCTTTTCCTCGGGGAGACGATCGGTGTCGACACCGGTCAGTGCGCGAACGAGCAACGTCTTGCCGTGATCGATGTGGCCTGCGGTGCCGATGACGCGTTTGTGGCGAGGCATTGAGGCGCGGATCGTATCAGTGGAGCGGCGGGCTCTTAGTCCGCCGAATCGTCAATTCATCGGCGGGCTGAGAGCCAGCCGCTCCACCTATCGGTCCGGATACGCGTTCTTCAATTGCGGTGGCACCGTCGGATCTTGTCCGAGTGAACCTTTGAGCTCGCCCGCATTCACGATCGCTTGTCCTCGGAAGTGATTGTTCGTCACGACGTACGTTTCCTTTTCCTTCGCCATCGACTCGATGCGCGCCACCCATGGCTCGAGCTCTTTCTCCGAATAGAGATAGTTGTAGCGTTCCCACGACTCGTCGTGCGCGAACCACTTCTCGTAATTGCGTCCGTGAAAGCGCGCGTAGCCGATCGGGCCTGTCGTCGTGTCCGCTGGTTTCACTGAATCATGGAAGAGCGGTTGATCGACGTTCACCCACGACACGTCGTGCTCTTTGAGCAACGCGAGAAACTCCTTCGTCTGAAAGGTTGCGTGGCGCACTTCGAGCGCTTTGGGATAGTCGCGCAATGCATCGAAGAGCGCGACGAGCCGCTCGCGTGACTCGTCGCTGTTCTTGAAGCTCCACGGATATTGCAGCAGCACCGCGCCGAGCTTGTCCGCTTCCATCAACGGATCGAGGTAATTGCGAAACGCGAGCAGATCGCGCTCATCGAGTGGTGGTTGTTCGTGCGTGAATCCCTTGTAGACCTTCGTCGTGAATTTGAAGTTGGGATTCTCGGCGACGCGTCGCACCCAGCTCTTCGCGTGCGTTGGCGGAGGGATGCGATAGAACGGCGAGTTGATCTCGATCGTGTCGAAAAAGGATGCGAGATACGCGAGGTGATCGAACTTCGAGCCGTGTGGTGGATAGACCGTTCCTTCCCAGTCTTTGTAGCTCCAACCTGCGGGTCCGACGCGGATTTTATGGGCGTTTTTCAACGGTCAACACCTTGACGATCTTATTTGGAGTTCCTTCTTTCCGCGTTGCCTTACGCGCAAAACCTATGCTAAAAGGCCTGCCATCGGGATCAATGCGACATCTCCGGATACGGACAGCGGCGTTCGTTGGTGGAGGCGTGTTGTGCCCGTGACTCGGAAGGGGGTCGATTTCAAACACTCGTAGTACATCAACCCAGATCGCGGGGCCATCGGTCGCGGCACCCCGCATTTTCATTCCGCTGCGGCAACGACTTCCATCACAAGGCAACATAGGTAGGAGATCAAGGTTTCATGGACACTTTCAACGACAAAACCCTTCAGTGCGCCGATTGCGGCGGAGATTTCATCTTCAGCCGTAACGAGCAGGCGTTCTACGCCGAGCGCGGATTCACCAACGAACCGAAGCGTTGCAAGAACTGCCGCGACAAGCGCAAGACCGCCCGCGATGGCAATGGTGGCGAAGGCCGCAACCGCCAGATGGTCAGCGTGACGTGTGACAGCTGCGGAATCCCGACCGAAGTGCCGTTCACGCCGGTCAGCGGAAAGCCGGTGTATTGCCGCGATTGCTACAACCAGCGCCGCTCGAACAGCCGCTCCGCGAGCTGGGCGTAATTCGTTTCGATCCCCTTCAAAGTTTCGTTCGACCCCTTCACTGGCCGGTGCTACGCGCGCCGGCCTTTTCATTTTGGTTGTCGGTTGGTGGTTGTTGGTTGTTGGGAGGCCGCGAACCGACTCGTTGGTTGCCGGTTGGTGGTTGTCGGTTGTTGGGAGGCCGCCTCAACCGCCCGCAGCTTTGCTGAAACGAACGTGGACGGGTGGGGTTCACCGACAACCGACCCGTTAGTGGTTGATGTTTGTTGGGAGGCCGCCCCCACCACCCAACGGCTTCGCTGAAACGAACGTGGGCGGGGTGGTGGTCTCCCAACAACCAACAACCAACAACCGACAACAGCGCGCACTAACAGCGCGCACTGCGCGCTCCACTCGCAGTGCGTTATCATCCGCGCCGCTTGACACGCCCTCTACTTCCTCCTGCGAACTCCGTCCTCGATCTCATCGGCAACACTCCGATGGTGCGCCTGCGTCACATCGGAGGCGGCGATGCCGCGGACATCTACGTGAAACTCGAGTTTCTCAATCCCGGCATGTCCGTCAAGGATCGCATCGGGATCGGGATGATTCGTCGCGCTGAAGCCGCGGGTCTGTTGAAGCCCGGCGGCACGATCATCGAGCCGACCGCGGGCAATACCGGCGTTGGTCTCGCGCTCGCCGGTGTGCAACTCGGCTATCGCGTGATTCTCTGCGTGCCCGAGAATTTCTCCATCGAGAAGCGCGAAGTGATGAAAGCCCTCGGCGGCGAAGTTGTATTGACTCCCAAGGATCTCGGCATGAAGGCCGCGATCGCGAAAGCACAGGAGCTCGCTGAGTCGATCGACGGCGCGTACGTGCCGCAGCAGTTCGCGAATCCGTACAACACCGATTCGCATTACGAAACCACCGGACCCGAGATCTGGGAACAGATGGAAGGCCGCGTCGATGCGTACTGCGCGGGCGCGGGAACGGGCGGCACATTCACCGGCGTCGCGAAGTATTTGAAAGAGAAGAACACGAACGTCGAGTGTTATGTCGTCGAGCCGCAAGGCTCGATTCTCAAGGGCGGCGAAGCCGGTCCGCACGAAGTGGAAGGCATCGGCGCATCGACGTTCATTCCGCCGGTGCTGGACATGAGTCTCGCAACGGATGTGATTCGCATCGACGACGATCCCGCGTTCGACATGGTCGCGCGACTCGCGCGCGAAGAAGGCATCCTCGGTGCTTCGTCCGCGGGTGCGAACGTCACGGCCGCACTCGAGATCGCGCAGAAGCTCGGCCCCGGCAAGCGCGTCGTGACCATCATCCCCGACGCCTCGGAACGCTACATGTCGAAGGGCATCTACTCGCGCTGGCGCAAAGACGAGTCGTCCACGTAAGGAACAGATTCATGGCGTTTTCCACGGATTGCATTCACGCCGGCCAGGAGCCGGAAGAAGTGACCGGTGCGGTCACGATTCCCATCTATCAAACCTCGACGTACGTGCAGCCCGAGCTCGGCCGCCACAAAGGCTACGAGTACGCGCGCACGAAGAATCCGACGCGCTCGGCGCTCGAGGCGAATCTCGCGGCGCTCGAACGCGGCAAGCACGGACACTGCTTCGCGTCTGGCATGAGCGCGACCGACACCGTCTTCCGCATGCTCCAGTCGGGCGATCACGTCATCGCCGGCGAGAACATGTACGGCGGGTCGTATCGCCTCTTCAGCCGCGTGCTCGAAAAGTATGGGATTCAATTTACTTACGTCGACACGTCGAACGTTGACGCGGTGCGCGGCGCGATTCAGTCGAACACGAAGTACGTGTTCCTCGAAACGCCGACGAATCCGATGATGACGATCACGGACATCGCCGCGTGTGCGGATGTTGCGCACAAAGCCGGCGCTCTTGTAATCGTCGACAACACGTTCTGCTCGCCGTATCTGCAGAAGCCGATCGAGCTCGGCGCCGACATCGTCGTGCACTCCACGACGAAGTTCATCAACGGACATTCGGATTCTGTCGGCGGCGCGGTCATTTCAAACACGGACGAACTCGGCGAAAAGATCGGCTTCCTGCAGAACGCGGTCGGAGCGATTCTCTCGCCGTTCGATTCATGGCTCGTGCTGCGCGGCGTGAAGACGCTCGCGGTGCGCATGAAGCGGCACGAAGAGAACGGCGTGGCGATGGCGAGCTATCTCGCGCACCACGCGAAAGTGAAGAAGGTTTACTACCCGGGCCTGCCCGATCATCCGCAGCACGATCTCGCGAAGCGACAGATGAACGGCTTCGGCTCGATGATCTCGTTCGAGCTCGGTTCGTTCGACAACGCGAAGAAGTTCCTCGATCGCGTGCGCCTCTGTTCGCTCGCGGAGTCACTCGGCGGCGTCGAGACGCTGATCTCGCACCCGATCTCGATGACGCACGGCTCGGTCCCCGACGAAATGCGCAAACGCCTCGGCATCACGCCCGGCCTCGTGCGCATCAGCGTCGGCATCGAAGACATCGAAGACCTGATCGCCGATCTCGACAACGCATTCGACGGGGTTTAGTACCCTTACAGGGTGCAAGAGATCTCCGACGCGTTGCCGGGCGCTGATCTGATTCGCGAAGGCTTTCACGATCTGGAGCGCGGGATCGAATCGATTCCCGCGCTGCTCGTTCTCGTCGGCGCGCCGCGTCTGCGCGACCTCGGTTTCGACGTGCCGGATACGCCGTACTTCCCTGAGGATCGGCTTTACGAACAGCTGGCCGCGCTGCATGGCGATGCGGCGCATTCGCAGTACAACGCGCTCATCCGCAGGCTTGTGAGTTTCGAGCGAGCAGCCGCATGCGTGAAGCCGTAGACGCGAATCGCGTGCGCGCGTTCATGCGCGGGCTCGCGAAAGAATCGCGCGGTGCGGGCCGCGTGTATCTCACCGGCGGCGCGTCGTCCGTGTTACTTGAATGGCGAGCCAGCACTGTTGATATCGATATCAAAGCGCGGACGTGGCGATGATGTTCGAGCGAGGTCTCGTTGATCGCGACAAGTTGTGGGCATTCTTCGAAGCGATCGAGCCGGAGTTGTATCGATATCCGGCGATCGATGCGGCGTCATTTCGAACGGCCGTCGAAGCGCACGTAAAATAGCCGCCGCTCATGCTACCGATCGCGTTGATTCTCGCCGCGTATGTTCTCGGCTCGATCCCGTTCAGCTTTCTCGTTGTGAAGGTGATGGCGGGGAAGGACGTGCGGGAGCATGGCAGCGGGAACGTTGGTGCTACGAACGTAGCACGTACCGCGGGGCGGTTCGCGGGAATCGTCGCGCTGCTGTTCGACATCGCGAAGGGGTGGGGGGCGGTGATGGTGGCGCGGTGGCTCGTGTCGCAGCCGTCGTGGCCATTCGCGGCGGGCACGGAGCCGTGGCAGTCGCGTGAATTCTGGATCGCGTTGTCCGGATTGCTCGCGGTCCTCGCGCACATGTTTCCGGTGTGGCTCCGGTTTCATGGAGGAAAGGGCGTTGCGACTTCGGCGGGTGTGATTCTCGCGCTCGATCCGATCGTGTTGCTCGGCGCGATTCTCATCTTCGCGATCGTGTTGCTGCTGTTCCGCTACGTCTCGCTCGCGTCGATGATCACCGCCGCGTCGATCCCTGTCCTGTTTCGGTTTCTCGCGCAAGGAGCGCCGTTCTGGCGCATCGTGATGAGCATCGCCATCGCGGTCGCGGTCATCGTCAAGCATCACGAGAACATTGCACGCATCGTCGACGGGACGGAGCGCAGGCTCGGGGAGCCGAGGAGAGAAGAGGACTGATGAAGATTTCCGTGATCGGTGCCGGAGCGTTCGGCACGGCGATGGCCATCACCGCGGCACGCTCCGGTAACGAGGTCGTGCTGTGGGCGCACGATCCCGAAGTCGCGGATGCGATTCGCGAAACGGGAGAAAACACGGATTACCTGAAAGGCGTGAAGCTCGGCGATCGCGTTCATGCGACGAACGATCTCGCCGAAGCGGCGGCGTTCTCCGACACGCAATTCATGGTGGTGCCGAGCCATCACTATCGCGAAGTGCTCGGCAATCTGAAATCGCATTTGCGCGGCGACGCGAAAGTCATCAGCGGCACGAAGGGGATCGAGAACGAATCGCTCGATCGCATGTCCGAGGTTTCGAAGGACGTGCTTGGCGACCGGCTTGCGGCCTTCGCCGTGTTGAGCGGACCGACGTTCGCGATCGAAACAGCGCGCGGCGATCCATCCGCCGCGGTCATCGCATCGAAAGACATCGAGTTCGCGCAGCAGGTGCAACACGTCATGTCCTCGCCGACGTTTCGTCTCTACTACTCGGATGATGTCGTCGGCGTCGAGCTCGCGGGCTCGTTGAAGAACGTCATCGCCATCGCCGCCGGCGTGCTCGAAGGACTCGGCCTCGGATCGAACACGAATGCCGCGCTCATCACGCGTGGTCTTCGCGAAGTCACGCGACTCGGCATGGCGCTCGGCGGAAAGATCGAGACCTTCGCGGGGCTCGCGGGCATGGGCGATCTCGTGCTCACGTGTACCGGCGCGCTTTCACGCAACCGCACCGTCGGCACGCTCCTCGGCCGTGGCAAGAAGCTCGACGAGATTCTGCGCGACGCGAAGTTCGTCGCCGAAGGAATCAAAACCGCAAAGTCCGCGCAGGCGCTCGCGGAACGACATCAGATCGAGATGCCGATCACGAGCGAGATGTATCGCGTGTTGTACGAAAACGAGTCGCCGCGCGAAGGCGTGCAGCGATTGATGACGCGCTCCCTGAAAGCAGAAGTGGCGTGACGTAGCAGAGCGCGAAGACGAGAAATCGATTCGCGCTCTCGTACAACAGATACGACGCCGGCGCGCACATCGCGACCCACAACCACTTGCTCCGCTCGTGCAACGCAGACGGCACGAGCGTGAGCCAGTACCACGGATGAATCGCGGGTGAGCAGAGCAAGAGGATTGCGATCGCGGTCGTCACGCGACGCGCGAGCAGGATTCCGCCGATCGCAATCGTCGCCAGCACCGCACGCGTGAGGAAGTCGTCGTACAGACGCTGATACACAAAATCCGAAATCCACTGAAAACGAAGCGGATGATGCGTCCAGATCATCTTCGTCGGGATGTGCGACACGATCGTGCGCACGAGGTCGTACGCGGGCGCGTTGAAAATCCAGCGCGTGGCGTACTCGCGAAAGCCGGGCATGATCGGCTTGCCGAGGAATGGCACCACAGGAAGGACGAGTGCGGCGATGAATGTGAGCGCGTTCTTCCACTTTGCATCGCGTGCGAGCACCGGCATCGCGGCGAGCGGGATCACTTTCAATCCGCCCGCGAATGCGAGCGCGGCGCCGCTGCGACGCGTGAGCGCGATCAGCAGCAACACCGCGACGATCGCATCGAGATGCCCGCTCCACGTTCCTTCGAAGATCACGAGCGGACACGTTGCGTATGCGAATCCGTATTCGCGCAGCAGCACGATGGCGAGGATGTCGAACGCGATGATGAGCAGCCGCCACAACGTGAGTTGATGCACGAGCGCGAACAGCAACTGCGCGTGCGGCGGATAGATCGAACGGATCTCGGGGTGATTGATGCGCGGATCCGTCGGCGTGTACGAATACGGATTCACGCCGCTTGCGAGCATGCGACCGTCGGAGAGGTAACGGTAGACATCGCCGGAGAGGAGTGGCTCGGGCGCGAGCACCAACAGGCGAAGGCCGACGCCAATCGCAATGACAGTGGAGCGGCGGGCTCTCAGCCCGCCGGTTGTCGATGTCCGGCGGGCTAAGAGCCCCCCGCTCCACAGGAACGTTGCGAT
>JACZCU010207220.1_pt1 | contig 29134 bp, 29 predicted proteins | sample 8641851 | NCBI WGS metagenome assembly JACZCU01 (sample SAMN15324605, study PRJNA640507) | soil metagenome | isolation source: monocropping sugarcane control | place: China: Luxin town, Laibin City, Guangxi Province | collected 2019-07-25 | depth 10cm m | reverse complement strand
TGAGCGGGTTGTTGGCTCCTCGGCGTTGTGGTGGGCGGGGGGGGCGCATCCCCCCCCCGCACCTAGGCGCCGCGGTGGGGAGGAGCGACCGGCCGCCCCACTACCCGATCCTCACCAGCTCCAACTCGAACGTCAGCGCCTTCCCCGCGAGCGGATGATTCGCATCGAGCGTCACGCTCGCCTCATCCATCGCCGCGACCTGCACTTCCGCGCTGCTGCCATCCGGAAAGCCGATACGCAACATGTCGCCGACTTCGATGTCGTTGTCCGGCGGCAACTGCTCGCGCTCGACTTTGAATACGAGCTCGTCGCGGCGCTCGCCGTACGCGTTCTCCGCGTCGATCTTCTGTGTCTTCTTCTCGCCCGTGCTCATGCCTTCGATGGCCTGCTCGAAACCCGGAATCACTTCGCCGGATCCGAGGGTGAACGTGAGCGGGTCCCCGTCATGCGAGGAATCGAAAACCGATCCGTCGTCGAGCGTTCCTTTGTAATGCACGTGGACCACGTCGCCCTGCTTCGCCTGTTGCATCGAGACTCTCCTTTGCTTTTGCTCGAACGGGCAAACGTTGCGCCATTCGTGTCACCGAAGTGACGAAACGCGGCGCGACTGTATCAAACACGCGTGATTCGCGATGCGCTGCGTAGACTCACGCGCATGCTCGCATTCACGCTCGCGTTGTTGCTCGCCGCGACACCACCGATTCTCGACAACCCACCAGGCGCGTTCTTCGCGTTGTCCATCGCCGACATCAACACCACCTCGCACTGGTACCGCGATCACCTCGGCTTCACGATCGTGAAATCAGGCGAAGCGCCGAACAAGATCGCAAAGTTCGCGCTGCTGCAAAACGGCGACGCGGTGATCGAGATCATTCAACACGCGAATGCGAAACCGCGCACCGGCGCCGCGCACGAAGCACACGGCATCTTCAAAGTTGGCTTCCACATGCGCGATCTCGATGCGGTCTACGCGCGCGTGAAGGCGCACGAGATTCCGATCGCGTACGACCTCATGCCCGCGAAAGACATCGCGTTGCGCTCGTTCTCGATTCGCGACAACGAGGGCAATCTCATTCAGTTCTTCGGCAAGTGATCACTCGTCGATCAGTCGAAATGCGACGGTCACTCCACATTCAACCGGGTGCAGGCCCGATTCGAACGTCACGCCGCCAACAACTCCGCCCTCGATGCCCGCGCGATACTTCAACTCGAATGGCGAGGAGCTGCCGTCGGTGACCGCGAGCACTTTGCCGAGGCGACGCGAAGAAAGCGTCGCGAGCTTCGAAGCCTTGCGGCGCGCGTCGCTGAACGCGAGCTCGAGACAACGACTCTGCACGCTCTTCTCGTTACGCACATCGAATTGCGGACCGCGCACGCCGTTCGCACCCGCTTCGATCGCGGCGGCGATGAGATCGCCCGCATCGCTCGTGCCCGCGCGCGTCACGCCGATCTCGTTCGAAACGCGATAGCCATCCTTCTCTTCGCCTTCATCGCGCAGCGCATGCAGGACGAACGATGACGTCTGCAGCTCTTCCGATTTCACGCCGCGGTCTTTGAGCGCCGTGAGCACGCGCGTCACTTTCGTGTTGTTCTCCGCGACGATCGCGCGAATGTCGGTGCCGGATGTTGCGACGCCAAGGTTGAAGGAGACCTGATCGGGTTTCATGTCGACGGTCGCGTTGCCGCTGACGATGACGATGTCCTGCCCGATGCCCGTGACCGGCTCCTCGGTCATCGGCGGCGGTGGTGGCGGCGGCGCGCTGATGCCTTGCGCGAAGGCATGAAACGAAATCGCAAGCAGAACGACGGCGAAGACGGAGGTGCGCATGTGACGATGATCGCACGCGCACGTTCGTCCTTCGCGTTCTTACGCCAGCGCATCGTCGCGTCGATAGACGTGGCGCTCGTCGCCGCGCTCGACGATCAGCATCGTCGGCGACGCGAATCGGAATCGTGATTCGTTTGGCGCATCGCGCTCGTTCGTCACGATGAGCAACTCGCCGTCGACGCACCACGTCATCGCGAAGGTCTGCGTGCCCTGCTCCATGCGCAGTTCGTAGGTGAGCGTGCCGTCGTCCGCAAACGTGATGGCGATCTGCGCGGGCGCGGGATCGGGACGAATCTGGCGCCAGGTGCCGAGGAGACGAGCGTCCTGCATCAGGAAAACGATATCGCCACACGTATACTTCGCCGCGATTCAGTAACTTATAGGAGTCACTTTTGACAGCAGACGATCTCACTTCCTCGCGCGGCCTCTCGCTCCTCGGCATGGCCCGCCGCGCCGCACAAACGCTCCGCACCAGCGAATGGAGCGTGCGCGAAGCGGCGATGCTCGAAGGCGCCGTCGTCGATCTCGTGGCCATGCGCCGCTGGGAACAAAAAGCGATCAGCGCGGATGTGCGACTGCTCATTCACTGCGATGCGGGACAGGATCGCGTGCTCGCGTCGTCGACCGAGTCCGTGGCGGAATCACTGCCGGCGTTCTGCTTCGTCGAGCGTTTCGGCGACGACACGCTCGGCTCACGTGCGCGCATCGCACCACCACCGCTGCGTGCGAAGGGTTCGCTGTTTCATGCGGATGATCCGACGGCGATCGAGCTCGCGTTCGTTGCAGTGGATGCGATGTGGCGCGCGCTCGGCGAGCATGAAGCGGAAGTCGCGGCCGACGATCTCGCCGATCCGTCGGAATCGAATCCGCACGTCACGCTCATTCACTCGATCGTGCTGACCGACGCGCCGATTCAAGTCCTCGGCGACAACGATCGCACGCGCACGCAATCCGCGGTGCGTTTGATTCGCACGACCGCCGCGAGTGGCGAGCGCACGTGGATCGATGTCGTGAACGCGGACGGATTCGAGTCTTACATCGAGTCGATCACGAGGTACTACGCGGGTACGATGAAGAAGCGCCGCTTCGCGTGATCACGCGAGGGCGATCGCGTCGTGCCATTGCAGCGGCGCGATGAGATCCGGCGGCGCGAGCTCGATGTGCAGGACGCGCCGATGCGCCGATTCGATTGCCGCAGGCGATGCGTGGAGCAACAACGGGCGCATGAGCAATATCGCGCCCTGCGGTACCGCAAGCTCGACGTAGTGCTGCGCGTCGATGTCTGTGAGTTTGCCGCGGCGATGCGAGCCGGGGATCACGCGCAGCGGACCATTCGCTGAGCCGCAATCATCGAGATGAATCCGCGCCGCGAGCATCTGCTCGAGCACCGCGACTGGCGCGTCGACATGCGGAATCCCATCCTTGATCGACCACGGTCCGTACTCATCGAGCTCCATTCGCTCGCGCACCGCAATCGCACGATCCTGATGCCACTGCACGCGCCAATTCGACGCCGGCGTCTTGTCGAACAACGTTGCCTTCACCGCGACGAGCGGCTTGTCGACATGCTCGTAAATCGCCCGCGTAAACTCCCGCGACTGCACGATGCGCCGCACCGTCCTCGCGTTCATCAGCCCGCGCACGCCGCCTCGTTGTGCATCGACCGCGGGAAGCTCGTCGATGATCTTCGCGCACGCCGAGGCGGTGAGAACGAGATCCGCGAGGACGTAGCCATCGCGATGGAAGCGAGTCATGGGAGCGATCCTCGCCCATCTGTAGCGGTGCCGGCGGGAAGCCGGCGGTCCGGCCGGCTTGGAAGCCGGCGCTCCGAACGGCGCGCGCGCGACGTCACCTCAATAAATCCAATACCCCGCGCAATGGGATGCGCACCCAATCTGGGCGGTTATTCAGTTCGTACGTAATTTCGTAGAGCGCTTTTTCATAGAGATACGTATTCAGCAGGATTTCGATTTGCTGCGTGGTTTTCGGCAAGTGGTTGCCGCTGGCGCTTTCCGCGAGGTAGGCGCGGAGGTAGGCGGCGCTGACCCAGCGGTGCCAGAACTGCGCGCCGGTCTCGAGTCGCTCCAGATCCTCGGGGCGCACATAAGAACCGGGAGCGGTGCCGAAGAGAACGGCGTAGGGGGCATAGTGGAAACTGCGCAGCATTCCGGCGACGTCGCGTAATGCGCTGCGTTTAATGCGGCGTTCGCTCAATGGCCGCGCGGGCTCGCCTTCGAAATCGATGATGACGAAATCGTTGCCGGTGTAGAGAACCTGGCCGAGGTGGTAATCACCGTGGATGCGGATTCGCTGTGCATCGATCTTTCCATTGAGCACAGTGCGAATCGCCTGATGCAGATCCTGTTCGCGATCGAGCAGCTCCTGAAATTCGGGACGCTCTTTCACACGCCGACGCAAAACCTGCAGCGTTTGCACGATCTGCGTGCGCATGTACTGGTAAATCGAACGCTGATAGTGCGGTGTGAACGGTTCCGGCGCGAACGCTTTCTCATCGTCACGCGAGGCTAAGGCGAGGTGTAATTGCGCGGTGCGGCGTCCAAGGAGCTCCGCGTCGGATAAATACCCGCCGAGGATTTCGCGCACGGCGTCAGGAATTGCCTTTTGTGCGAGCGCAAACACGCTTTCGCCAGGAATCAGTTTCGCCACGCGCTCGGCTGCCGCGGGATCACTGAGCAGCGAATCGAAATAGCGGCCAATCGAATCGAGGGTATACGACCAGGCATCGCCCGAGTTCGGCGTAAATCCCTGCATAATCCCGACGCTCGTAGCCGCGCCAGTGCGCTCGTCGCGATATTCGAGCGAGCCCGCCACGCGCGGCACGTTCGCAAACGACGTCTCTTCATTGATGAAGCGCGTCATCTCGAAATCGGTGTTAATGCCCGGCTCGAGGCGGCGGAAGAGTTTCAGGAACAGGCGCTGCCCGTACGTGATCGCGGTATTCGATTGCTCGACACCGAGCACGTGCGTTTCGAGTTTTTCGACACCGCGCAATTCCTTAAACGATCGCGTCGATGCGCCTGCGATCGCGCCGCGAGTCCCTTTCAAGTGTTTCTTGCGCGCGATCGCATCGAGCAGTGCATTCGCGAACCATTCCTCCTGTATCGGCTCGTACAGGATCGCGCCGTCACGCAGGCGCGCAACCACCGGCAAATTACGGCCCTGATCCTGCTCGCGACGCACATTCGCAACAGCGAGCGGCAATTGATACGACTGCGGCTCCCCTTCCGTGAATTCGACGTCGAGAATCATGATTCTCGCGTCCTGCGGTAATTCGACGGCGTCGCGAATATTGACCGACGTCACAATGCGCGCCTTCCCGCCAAACCAGCGTCGCGTCGGCAGGTAATCGGCCAGCGCGCGCACTAACGCATCGTGATTTCGCGGCGCGAGCACTTCTTCCCACGTCCGCGCGGCGATCAGCGGAGCGTCCTTCGTTTTAATCTCGGCCGCGACTTCGCGTTTTAATTCGAACCAATAGAACGAGAACGGGCTGAGATTCAGGAAATACGGGCGATCGCCGATCTGCGGGAATCGCGTACCGCCGGATAATTCGATCGGCACCATGCCGCTGAATTGCGACAGATCGAGCTCAAACGCCTGTACGAGTCGCGACAAATTCGCCACGACGAGAATCGTCTCGTCTTCATAGCGCCGCACGTACGCGAGAACTTTTCGATTCTCACTGTACAGAAACTCCATCGTGCCGCGGCCGAATGCGCGATACCGCTTACGCATCGCAATGAGGCGCTTCATCCACCACAACAATGAATATTGATTCGACTGCTGTGCTTCGACATTGACCTGTTCGTAGTGGTACTGCGGATCAATGATCAGCGGCAGAAATAATTGCTGCGGATTACAACGCGAAAATCCGGCATTGCGATCGGCGCTCCACTGCATGGGCGTGCGAACGCCGTTACGATCGCCGAGGTAAATGTTGTCGCCCATGCCGATCTCGTCGCCGTAATAAACGATCGGCGTTCCGGGGAACGAGAACAACAGACCGTTCATTAGATGAATGCGGCCTCTGTGATTTTCCAGCAGCGGCGCGAGACGACGTCGTATGCCGAGATTAATGCGCGCCTTTTCGTCTTTGGCGTAGGTGCGCCACATGTAATCGCGATCTTCGTCCGTCACCATTTCGAGTGTGAGCTCGTCGTGATTTCGCAGAAACATCGCCCACTGACAATTCTCCGGGATGGGCGGCGTCTGGCTCATGATGTCGGTAATCGGAAATCGATCCTCCATCGCCAGCGACATGTACATGCGCGGCATGACCGGAAAATGAAACGCCATGTGGCATTCATCGCCGTCGCCGAAATACGGTAACGAATCTTCGGGCCATTGATTCGCTTCCGCCAGCAGCATGCGACCGGGATACTTCTCATCCATGTGCTTGCGGATGGTTTTCAGATAATCGTGCGTTTCCGGCAGGTTTTCGCACGTTGTGCCTTCGCGCTCGTACAGATATGGGATCGCGTCCAGACGAAACGCGTCGACGCCAAGATCCATCCAGAATTCGAGCGCTTTGATGAGCGCGTCGTGAACCGCGGGATTATCGAAATTCAAATCCGGCTGATGCGAAAAGAAGCGGTGCCAGTAATAAGCCTTCGCAACCGGATCCCACGACCAGTTCGATGATTCGAAATCCTTGAAGATGATGCGCGCGTCGCGGTACTTGTCCGGCGTATCGCTCCACACATAGAAATCACGCCACGGACTGCCTGGCTTTGCACGGCGCGATTTCTGGAACCACGGATGCTGGTCGCTGGTGTGATTGATGACCAGCTCGGTAATGACGCGAATTCCGCGACGGTGCGCTTCCTTGAGGAATGCCTTGAAATCCGCGAGCGTGCCGTAGCTCGGGTTGACGGCCGTGTAATTGGCGATGTCGTATCCGTCATCGCGTAATGGCGACGGATAGAACGGCAACAACCAGAGAATGTTGACGCCGAGGTCCTGCAGGTAATCGAGCTTGCGGGCGAGACCCTGAAAATCGCCAATCCCATCGTCATTGCTATCGTAAAAAGCACGAACGTGGGTTTGATAGATGATCCCGTCTTTGTACCAAAGATCGTCGCTCATAATTCGGTAGTCGGTTGTCGGTAGTCGGTTGTCGGGACAACCGTTCTACAGGAAATATTCGAAATCTCGTTCGGTGCGCACTTTTCGGCGAATTCTAAAAATATGCGCAGGAACTACGTTGGGATCGAGCTTAATGAAGTTTCGTGGGCCATGCCACGAGTGTCGTGCGCCGCTCAGCAGGTCGTGAACCTGATAATTGCGTAACGGATCGAGGCTCAGTGCGTCGAGATCCAATTCGATCCATGCCGAATGCGCATTGTGGGGATCGAGATTCACGACGGTCACGATGACATTGTCGCCGTACGATTTGCTGTAACAGAGCACCTGATCGTTATCGGTCTCATGGAATTTCAGCGTTGCGTTTTGTTGCAATGCCGGATTTTCGCGACGAATGCGATTCACCAGCGCGATCAGTTCCGTCAGATCGTCTTCGGTTTGTGGCCAGTGGCGGATTTGGTATTTCTCGGAATCGAGATACTCCTCGCTGCCGTGCTTTATGGCGGAACCGATATAGCGCTCGAACGGCGGACCATAAATCCCATAACTCGAAGCCAGCGTGGCCGCGAGAATCAAGCGCATCGCGAATGCACCGCGTCCGCCGTATTGCAGAAACTCCGTAAGAATATCGGGCGTATTCGGCCACACGTTCGGCCGGAAGAAATCACTGACTGGTGGTTTCGATAATTCCTCGAAGTATTCAGTCAGTTCCTGTTTCGTATGGCGCCACGCGAAATACGTGTATGACTGAGTAAATCCCGCTTTCGCGAGGCGGTACATGATCTTCGGTCGCGTAAACGCTTCGGCTAGAAAAATCAAATCCGGCCATTCGCGTTTCAGATCGCGAATACACCATTCCCAGAACGGCAGCGGTTTCGTATGCGGATTATCGACACGAAACACGCGCACGCCTTTACCGATCCAGAAGGCGAAAACGTCGCGTAATTCGTCCCACAGTGGCTCCCATTCCTCGCTTTCGAAATGGAACGGGTAGATATCCTGATATTTCTTCGGCGGGTTTTCGGCGTATTGAATCGTCCCATCCGGACGCATCAGAAACCACGCCGGATGTTCCTTTACATACGGATGATCAGGCGAGGCCTGAAACGCGATATCCATCGCGACCTCAATGCCTTGTTCTTTCGCTTTGGTCACGAGCCGCGCGAAATCATCGATCGTTCCCAGTTGCGGATGCGTCGCCTTATGACCACCCTCGGAACTGCCAATCGCCCACGGACTCCCAACATCCGCCGGCTCCGCATTGACGGTGTTGTTTTTGCCTTTGCGGAACTTGATTCCGACCGGATGAATCGGCGGCAAATACAGAACGTCGAATCCCATGCGCACAATGCGCGGTAGCTGGCGCTCGACGTCCGCAAACGTTCCGTGTCGTCCTTCCTGTGAAGCTGTCGATCGCGGGAACAGCTCATACCACGTGCTGTACGCCGCTTTCGGCCGATCGACTTCGATCTTTAATTCGAGCGGATAGCGCGTCAGGAACTTGCGCTCCGCATTGCGCCACATGAGCGCGAGGAGATCTTCGCTCTGCAGGTCGTCAATGATGTCGTTGATCGCGTCGTTGCTCTTCAGAGACGCGAGATATGGCTCGAATTTGCGCTGATCTCGTGAGTTTGCGCGCGCGGCTGCCGATTGGATGTACTGCAAGCCGATCTGCAATTGCACGCGCAGTTCATCGTCCGCTGCACCGCCGTCGACGCGTTTATTCAAATCGCGATGCCAGGTGAGGAAATGATCGATCCACGCTTCGATGGTGAAGACGTGAAAGCCGAGTTCTTCGACCGGGAACTCGGCGCGCCAGCGATCATTGACCAGCGCACGCATTCGCACGTCCCGCCAGTCCGTTTCGTTTTCATGGCGATGTCGCACGACCGCGGAAATCAGGTCATGCCCATCCGCAAAAATATCCGCCTCGGCGATCACAACATCGCCGGCGACTCGCTTTGCGGGGAACGCACCTCCATCCACCTGGGGAGATGCGGCTTCGATGATGACGCGGCTTCTTCCGTTCAGCTTCTCTCGTACCACTAGGGCCGGTGGTGCGAGACACGTGCCCTCTGCCGCGATTCCGCGACCGTTCGCGGATCATGCAGCGCGTTCAGCAGCGCGAGGTCGCCGCGCGCGGCGAGAACATCGGGATCGCCGGGCATCACGCGCGGCCGGTCGTCGATCGGGTTGATGTACAGCAATGCCGTGACGAGCACGACCGGAATCGCGAGGCGGCGATGCTGCAACACGGTCGCGAAGCCGATGCCGCCGAGGATCGACATCGGCACGAGCAGAACATTGCGCTGGCGTGCGCTCACGACGAACAGCGTCAACGCGATCATCAACACGATCGCGAGCACCGCGAACAGATTCACATCGCGACGACAAATCACCGCAACGATCGCGAGTGCGAACGCGAGTCCGAATGGAATCGCGAGAATGCGTGGAAGCCGCGCATTCGTTTCGCGCGCGCCGCGCTGATCGAAGATGTCATCGTTGTGAATCGTGAGCAGCGCTTTCGTCGCGAAGCGTTCGAGCGCGACGAGCGGATACGCGCGGATGCCGTTGATCGCCTTCTCCGTCCAGTTGATGTTTACGCTTCGGTAAAGGTCATCGCGCGGATCCGCGTCGCGCATCCATCGCGGCGGCGCGGGACCGGCGCCGGTCGCGAGGATGTTGTTGCCTTCGTAAAACTGCACGCTCGAGTGCTTCGCGGTTTTCGGCGTGAACGCGAGTACGAGCACGATCGGAACGATTGCAGCGAGCATCGCAACGCGACGATGAACGATCGCAACGACGAACAACATCAGATAGCCGTACGGATGCGTCACCGCGTTGAGGCCGAGGAGCAGCGCGGCGATGAGTGGAGACCGCGGCAGAATCGCGAGCGCGGCGCTGACGAGAAAAAAGATCAGCGCTTTCGGATCGAGTTGCATCGCGATGACCCACGCGGCGCGATTGCCGAGAATCAGAATCGCGGTCGCAATTGCAGCGGGCCAGCCGGCATAACGTTTCGCGACGATCGCGCAGAGCGCCGCGCTCGCGATGAGCATCGCGAGTTGCATCGCGGTGATTGCGGTCTCCGAAAAACCAAGCGCGCGCAAACCGACGATCAGCCAGAGATACACCGGGCTGACGTCCGCAACATTCGGATGCGCGTGCTGAAGAATTTGATCGGCGAGCGTGACGTACTGCGAGGTCAAGAACGCTCCAGCAGCTTGCGCGCGAACGGCCGCGCGACGAAGGCGAGCACACTCGCGGCAGGACGATGCGGAATGGCGACGAGACGCAGGATCTGTTCGCCGGCGAGGTAAGCGGCGACGAGCATCGAGAGCAGCGCCGAAAGACGAAACGGCGAGTACACGAGCACGCTCAACTCGTACATCGCGCCGAAGAGCGAGCCGAGAAGAATCGTCCAGGTGATGACGTACGCGTGCTCGCGATGATCGTAGCCGTACGTGTCGGCAAGCCATCGCTGCTCATCAACGGAAAGCAGCGTGAGCAGCGGTCCGCGCATCAACATCGCGTCGTGCAATTCGGTGTACTCCGTCGGCTGAAAGACTTTCGGATTAAACGCGTCGTGCGAGCCTTTGATCACTTCGCGCGGATGAAGAATCACCCACACGATGCCGCCGAGGACGGAACCCATGCCGCGGTTCTGCGACATCGCGACGAACATGCGCACGAACGACTCAGCGAAGAGAAATGCAGCGACGAGCCATAACCAGTCCGGAATCGGCGACGGTTTGGAGGCGATGATCGAATCGACGTAAGCCCATGCACATGCGGCGAGGACCAGCACGTTCGGGATGAGCGAGAGCATTGTCATCGCGAATGGGGAGACGCCGAGGTTGTTGGCGATGCGGAGTTGCGCGTCGTACGGAAGGTTGCCGAGAATGATGCCGGTGAGACGCGCGGCGATGTTCGAGGCGCGCTGCTTTTGCGCGTTGCGATGATCGGCGAGCAGGCGCGCTTCGCTTTCGTCGTTGTAGTGCTCGAAGACGCGAATGGTGTGCGCGTCGTTCCACAATTCGAGCTCGTATCGCACGCCGCCACCTTGCGGAAGCGCGTCGGCGGCGATCACTTCGTAATAGCACTCGTCCCAAAACACGGTGGTGCCGGGGAACTCAGCGTGCGTTCCTTCGGCGGCGCGGCGCGGAGTCCATCCTTTCGGAAGTCGGGAGTGAAGGATGACCCGCTCTCCCGCGATGCGGAAGCGATCGGATCCATACGCGCGCATGGATGGAGTGTAGCGAGTCAGGCGGTTTTCTGCGCGTCGAGACAGGCGTCGACGCGATCGAGGAGCTCGCCGATGTCGAATGGCTTCGGCAACAGCGAGAAGGGAACGCCGAGCATGCGCTCGCGAATGACCGCGGGAGAAGCGGCGCTGGTGACGATCACTTTGCGCAAACGCTCGGGATCGTTTTCCGCGAGCGTCGCGAGGAAGGTGAAGCCGTCGAGGTGCGGCATCATGAGATCGAGGATGATGGCGTCGTAATCGCGCAGGCCGAGTTTGAGCACGGCTTCGAGTCCATCGGCCGCGTTCTCGACTTCGTGACCATGGCGCTGCAACACCCTCGTCACCAGTCGGCGAATGGCCGGATCGTCTTCGACGACGAGTACATCACTCACTCGTTTTTTACCTCGTACCCGAGGACGAAGCGTCAGCAAAACCTGCGCCCGAGGGGCGAATGTCATCCCGAGCGTGAGCGAGGGATCTGGGCGGGTGGTGGCACGAGGCACGTGTTGCGAGCCGCCCCTGCCGCCAGGCCCCTCGCTTCGCTCGGGGTGACAAGGATCGCGTGTTGCGAGCCGTCCTCACGCCAGGCCGCTCGCTTCGCTCGGGGTGACAGGTGGCCGCGTCAGCGGAACACGGCGGTGACGACGTTCGCGCGGTATTCGAAGATCGCGCGCAACTGTCGGCGCACGAGCCAGCCGGCGAAGATCGCACCGAGTGCGCCGAACGGAAGTTCGTACTCGACGCGGTCGTGCATCTCGACGATGCCGTTCTTTTCTTCGAACGAATGCAGGTGACGCCAGTATTTGTAGGGGCCGCGCTCCTGCAGATCGGCGAACACTTCGCCATCGCGCCAGAGATCGATGTGCGTCTGCCAGCGCATGGGGATGCCGAAGATGCGGAACTGGTAAGAGATGCGATCGTCTTCGCGCAAGCGGCGATTCGGTCCCGCGAGGATGCGGAAGCGCATGTGCGGCGGAGTGATGCGTCCGAGGTTTTCGGGTGCGGAGAAAAACTCGAAAACGTCGGCGAGTGATGCGTGGATCTGCGTGGTGCGCTCGAAGATCGCGCGACGGCTCACGCGTTTCTCTTCTTCACGATGGGCACGAAGTCGTTGAGGATCCAGAGCGGCCCGACGAGCAGATGAACGAAATTGCGGAAGAACGCGGGATTTTTGTGCTCGTAGACTTTGTGGCCAATGAACTGAAAGATCCATCCGAGGACGAAGAGCGCGACGTTGATCCAGAAGGGAATCGCGGCGCCGATGAAGTAGAAGAGGATGGAGACCGCGATCATCGCGATGGCCAGTCGCCACTCGATGACGAAGTAGTACGCGGACGATGCGGCGATGAGAATCATCGCGGCGTCGAAGCTGATGCCGCCGAGGATGCCGAGCTTGACCTGCGTGAGCATGCCGATAAGGCTGAGCATGATCAGCGGGATGCCGAGGCGATGGAAGGCCTTGTTGCCGGGCGTTTGGTGATACGACGCATAGTCGGCGAAGAGCGCTTCGATTGTTTGCATGAGCGAATTGTAAGGATTGCGCGCGCCGGGTGGATACAGGAATGATGCGTCCGTGCGTGATCTCTACGTCGAACGACTCGAACAACGAACCCAATCCACGGCGCGGCTTCGCGCGCGCGAACGCACCATCTCCCTCACGCGCCTCGCACTGATCGCGATCACGATCGCGGTCGCGTTCTGGAACATGCTCGCGGCGCTGGTACCGCTCGTCGCATTCATCGTGCTCGTCGTGATGCACGAGCGCGTCATTCGCGCACGCGTTCGCGCGGAGAACGGTGCGCGCTTTTACGAACGCGGTCTCGCACGCATCGACGAAACGTGGCCCGGCCTCGGCGATCCCGGCTCCGAATTCGCCGACGATCATCATCCCTACGCCGGTGATTTCGATCTCTTCGGCAAAGGCTCGCTCTTCGAATTGATCTCCGTTGCGGTGACGCCCGCGGGACGTCGTCGTCTCGCGCAGTGGCTGAAGGAGCCGTCGCGCGATGTGAATGAAACGCGCGCGCGCCAGGATGCGGTGCGCGAGTTGCGCGATCGCGTCGATCTGCGTGAAGACGTTTCGATCGAAGCCGGGGAAGTGGTGAAGGAAGTCGAGAGCGCGAAGCTCGACGCGTGGGCGGCGATGCCGTCGGTGGCGTTCGGCGCGTTCGAGCGATTCGCAACGTTCGTACTGCCGGCGATCACTTTGATTCTGCTGCTGCTCACGATTCCGTCTTGGATCGCGAAGATCATCGACTACACGCATCCCGAGGCGAGACTCGGTGCGTTCGCGAACATGCCGTCGTGGCCGCTCGTCGTGATGATCGTGCTCACGACTCTGCTCGCGCGTCGTCTGCATCCGCGCATCGTGCCGATCGTGATGGCGGTCGAACGCGCGGAGCCCGCGCTGGCACTGCTTGCGGGCGTGCTCGCACGCATCGAGCGCGAGCCCTTCACATCATCGCGACTCGTCGCATTGCACGATCGTTTGCGCGGCGCGCAACTCCCTGCTTCACAGGAAATCGAGCGATTGCGCAAGCTCGTCGGCCTGCTCGATGCGCGACGCAATCAGTTCTTCGCACCGTTCGCATTTCTGTTGTTGTGGACGCCGCATCTCGCGATGAAGATCGAGCGCTGGCGCATTCGCAGCGGCACGCGCATCGGCGAGTGGATCGAAGCCGTCGGCGAGATCGAAGCACTCGCGTCACTCGCATCGTTCGCGTTCGAGCATCCGGCGTTCGCGATGCCGGAGATTCTCGACGGAGCGCCGCAACTCGAAGCCGAGTCCCTCGGACATCCGCTCATCCCGAGCAATCGTCGCGTGACGAACGACATTCGTCTTCACGATGCGCCGCGACTGCTCGTCGTCAGCGGATCGAACATGTCGGGGAAGAGCACGATGATGCGCAGCGTCGGCGTCGCAGCAGTGCTCGCGATGACGGGCGCGCCGGTGTGCGCGAAGACGATGCGCATCGCACCGATGGCAGTCGGCGCATCGATTCGCATCGCCGATTCACTGCAGGAAAACGCGTCGCGTTTCTACGCGGAGATTCTGCGCATTCGACAAGTGCTCGAGCTTTCGAAGCAGAGCCCGCTGCTGTTTCTGCTGGATGAAGTGCTCGCGGGAACGAACTCGCACGATCGAAGGATTGGTGCCGAGGCGATCGTGCGGCAACTGGTGGAACGCGACGCAATCGGACTCGTGTCGACGCACGATCTCGCGCTCGCGCAGATCGCGGATTCACTCGCGCCACGCGCGGCGAACGTGCACTTCGAGGATCACATCGAAGACGGGAAGGTCGTGTTCGATTATCGGATGCGACCGGGCGTCGTCACGAAGAGCAACGCCCTGGCGTTGATGCGAAGTGTAGGAATCGAGGTTTGAGCGCTCACTCGCGCTGATGCTCGAGCGCTTCCTCGACATCATTCAACTCACCCTCGGCTTTTCCGGGAGTCGAGCCGGGGCTGGGATCGCTCTGACGTGAATGCGGATCGCGGCGTCCGCGCTGCGCTTCACGAAGTTGTTCGGAGCCGCGGCGCTCGCTCGGATTTTCGGTGCGTTCCACTCGGGACATGATCAGGGGCCTCCGAATGGAAGCCCCTGCAAGTCACGCTCCTATTGAACTGAGGTGAGCTCGACGAGCGTGGTCACGGCGCCGTTTGCATCGAACGCCTGCTGCTTCACGACGATGTTGTGCTCCATTGAGACCCACGTGATTGCCGTCTGCACGTTGCCGTCGCTGACCATCACGCCGCGGTACTTCACGGTGTTGAACGTACCGGCCGGAACCGTGACGGATTCGCCGACGGCGAGCACTTCGCCTTCGCCACCGATGGTCGTCTTGATCGTGTTCGTCGGCGGGGCGATCGGCGATTTCACGGTCACCGTCTCAGTGACCGGCGCGACGTTCCACTTGTTGCCGACGCACCAGCCGTCGGCAGGTCCGAGGACGAGCGACGGGACGAAGTCGACATCGGTTTCGAGCGTGATGCTGCCGAGGACCGGGACCGGCGTCACGGTCTTGATGTTGATGTGCTTGAGCCCGCGAAGATTGCCGACGACTTCGCCGTCGAGAATCGTGTCTGCATCCGCGGTGGCCTGCGGCGTCGTCACCTTCTGATGCGTGATCGTCTGCGTGAGCGTGTCTTTGATGTACGTGACGGTGAAGTTCGTCGGCGGAGTCGTCTGATACGACGCAACGAGACCCGCGCGCACGAGTCCGAACGCATGGCACTGACCCTGAGGGGGCGGCGCGGGGGCCGGCGCGCGAACCGCGCGGCGCTTCTGCGCCTCCGCATTGAGCGCCAGGACAGAAGCAAGGATGACGATAGGCACGATGAGACGACGGGACATGGACGGACTACCTCCTCTTAATTGGGTATCGCGTGATCGGGAGGAGAAGTCCCTCAAATGGTTGTCGGTTGGTGGTTGTCGGTTGTTGGGGGAACGAGGTTGATCGTCTTTGTATCGATCTGGCGGATACCCGTTCCCTCAACAACTAACAACCAACAACCGGCAACGGCCTCACCCGAAATATCGCTTGACACTGCCCGGTTCATGCATAAGTATTCGTGATGATGAATTTTTATTCAGCCGGTGGCGACGTGATGCGGAGACGCGAGGAGATCCTTCGGATCGTCCGCGAGACGCCCGTCCATTCGCAGGACGAGCTGCTCAACGCGCTGCGCACGCGGGGCTTCAGCGTCACGCAACCGACGCTGTCGCGTGATCTTCGCGAGCTCGGACTCGTGAAGATGCCGCAGGGCTATGTCTCGCCCGACGCGATTGCGCCGGTCGCGACGTTCACGCCGCGCGAGCATCGTTTCGAGCAGCTCGTGCGCGACACGGTGATCAGCGCCGAGGCGGCGATGAATCTTGTTGTGATCAAGACGCCCGTTGCGGCAGCACAGCCGCTCGCCAGCGCCATCGACGCCACCACCATCGACGGCGCCCTCGGCACCATCGGCGGCGACGACACCATCTTCATCGCCTTCCGCACTCCCGACGCAGCCGTCGCCTTTGCGACGCGCATTCACGAACTCGCGGGTCTGAGACCAGAACCGCGCGCCTCGCTCGAGGCGACTCGACGTACCCGCGCATAAGCGCGGCGTCGATTTTTCGGAGCCACGACCATGACCAACATTGAATACGCCACGCGTGTCGATTCAGAAATTCAGCCGAAGGTGACGACTGTCGCCATCGCCGGCGCCACGGGTTACGCCGGCGCGGAGCTCGTGAAGATTCTCGAGCGGCATCCGCACGCGAAGATCGTCGCTTCGTTTTCGAGCGAGTCGTTCTCGCTCGAGAAGCTCTTCGACATCAAACCGGAGATCGTGTTCCTCGCGACGCCGAATGAAGTATCGGCCGAGGTGACGCCGCATCTGCTCGATGCCGGGATGAAGGTCGTTGATCTCTCCGGCGCATTTCGCCTCGGCGAGCCGACGCTCTATCCGTCGTGGTACGGCTTCGCGCACGAACGCCCCGAGCTGCTCGGCGAAGCGATCTACGGACTGCCGGAGTGGTGCAACGGTGAATTGAAGAAAGCACGCCTCGTCGCGAATCCCGGCTGCTATCCGACGTCCGTGCTGCTCGCGCTGCGCCCGCTCACGTATCTCATCGATCGCACGCAACCGGTGATCGTCGACTCCAAGAGCGGCGTCTCCGGCGCGGGTAAGAAATCCGACGTCGCGTATTCGTTCACGGAGCTCTTCGGCAACTTCAAGGCGTATGGCGTTGGCCATCATCGCCATGAGCCCGAGATTCGCCAGGGCCTGCACCTCGGCGAGCGCACCACGCTCGTCTTCGTGCCCCACCTGCTGCCGACCGTGCGCGGCATCTACTCGACGATGCACGTCGGCTTCACCAATCCGGTGAGCGAAGACGAGATCACGGAGCTCTACAAAGACGCGTACGCCGACAAGCCGTTCGTGCGCGTGCTGAAAGCCGGAAAAGTTCCGGAGCTGAAGGACGTCGTCAACACGCCGTACGCGGAGATCGGCTTCACGCTGCTGCAAGGCGGACGTCGCGCCGTCGTCGTGAGCGTCATCGACAACCTGCTGAAAGGTGCGGCCTCGCAGGCCGTGCAGAACTTCAATCGCATGTGCGGCTACGACGAGCGGGAGGGACTGCTGTGACGACGGTAATCAAGTTAGGCGGCTCGCTGCTCGATGATGCGGCGCGTCGCTCGGCGGCTCTGCGCAAGATCGCGGATCGCTGGAACTCCGGCGAAGAGATCGTGCTCGTGCATGGCGGCGGAAAGCACATCGATGCGGCGCTGCTTGCGGCCGGAATTCCGAAGCGCACGCACGCCGGACTGCGCATCACGGATGATGCGACACTCGAAATCGTCGTCGCGATTCTCGCGGGTCGCGTGAACAAGATGCTCGTCTCGGAGCTCGCGACACTCGGTGTGCGCGCCGCCGGGATCTCGGGATGCGATGGCGGAACGCTGCTCGCGGAGCAGCACCCGCCCATCGATGGCATCGAGCTCGGTCACGTTGGTCGCGTCACGCGTGCGAATCCGGGGCTCATGCGCGCGATGCTCACGCAAGGCGTGATGCCCGTGCTCTCGACCGTTGGCGCAAGCGCAACGGGACAACTGTTCAACATCAACGCGGACACCGCGGCTGCTGCAGTTGCATCCGCGTTACGCGCGCCGGAGCTTCGCTTCCTCACCGACGTCGAAGGTCTGCTCGATCAGAACGGCAACGTCGTTCCGTTCCTCGATGCGAAACAGCTCGAAGCGATGCTCGAGAGTCCCGTCGTCACCGGCGGCATGAAACCGAAACTCCACGCGGCGCTGAGCGCGCTGAAGTCGGGTGTCACGCAGATCACCATCGGTCTCCCGACCACCGACAACCGGCAACCGACTACCACCCAAGGAGGGACCACCCTTGTTGCTGCATGACGAAACTCCTCTCGCCGTCGAAGAGCGCGAAGCCGCGTTCGTCGTGAAGACATACGCGCGTACGCCATTCCATCCACGCGACGGAAAGGGTGCGCGTCTGTTCGATGCGGATGGCAAGGCGTACTGGGATCTGCTCGGCGGCATCGCCGTGAACGTTCTCGGGCACAAGCACCCGCGCATCGTCGCCACGTTGAAAGATGCGGCGAACGGACTGCTGCACACGTCGAATCTCTACTACCACCCCGGCCAGGGCATCCTCGCCGAGAAGCTCGTGCGCGCATCGGGACTCAATCGCGCGTTCTTCTGCAACAGCGGGACGGAAGCGAATGAAGCGGCACTGAAATTTGCGCGGCTCGCAACGAAGAAAACGAAGCTCGTCGCGCTCGAAGAATCGTTCCACGGCCGCACGATGGGATCGCTCTCGCTCACCGGTCACGAGGCGTATCGCACGCCGTTCGCGCCGCTCGTGCAGGGCGTGAGCTTCGTCGCGCCGAACGACATCGCCGCGCTCGAAGCCGCGGTCGATCACGAAACCGCCGCGATCTTCCTCGAGCCGGTGATGGGCGAAGGCGGGATCATTCCGCTGAGCGACGAGTTCCTCATCGCCGCGCGACGCATCGCCGATCGCAAAGGCGCGCTGCTGATTCTCGATGAGATTCAGTGCGGTCTCGGCCGCACCGGATTGATGTTCGCGTTTCAGAAGAGCGGCATCACGCCCGACATCGTCACGCTCGCGAAACCGCTCGGCGGTGGTCTTCCGCTCGGTGCAGTGCTCACCGGCGCCGCAATCGAAGGCGTCGTGAAGCCGGGACATCACGGCACGACGTTCGGCGGCAATCCCGTCGCGTGCCGCCTCGGCATCGTCGTCATCGAAGAAACCGAGAAGCTGCTCCCGCAGATCAACGCGTTAGGCGCGTGGTTCGGCGAAGAGCTTGCGAAGCTCACGCACGGCATCGTCGAAATTCGCGGCGCCGGCTTGATGTGGGGCATCGAGCTCGATCGGCCTGCCTCGGCCGTCGCGCGCGAACTGCTCGCGCAAGGCTTCGTCGTCGGCACCGCGCGCGAAAAAGTGCTGCGCCTGCTGCCGCCGTACAACGTACCGAAGAAAGCACTCAAGGAATTCCTCACCGCTCTCGACAAGACATTGCGCGCGACGCAATCGGATGCGCAGGAGCTTCCCGCGCCCGCACCGCTGCCGATTGCCGCAAAAAACACGAATCCAATCTCTGAAGGAGTCTCGGTCCAGTGAAGAAAATTGCTCTCGCCTACTCGGGCGGCCTCGATACCTCGATCATCATTTCGTACCTGAAGGAAACGTACGGCGCGGACGTCGTCGCGGTCGCCGTCGATGTCGGTCAGGCCGAAGAGACCGCGGGTCTCGCGCAGAAGGCGTATTCGACCGGCGCATGCGATTTCCATCTCGTCGATGCGAAAGAAGAATTCGCCGCCGAATATCTCTTTCCCGTGTTGAAAGCCGGCGCGATCTACGAGCGCGATTACCTGCTCGGCACGTCGACCGCTCGCCCGCTCATCGCGCGCAAGCAGGTCGAGATCGCGCTTGCCACCGGTTGCGATGCGCTCGCGCATGGCTGCACCGGCAAGGGCAACGATCAGGTGCGCTTCGAGCTCGCGTATCAGGCGCTCGCGCCGGAGCTGAAGATCGTCGCGCCGTGGCGCGAGTGGAACATCGTCTCGCGTGAAGACGCCATCGACTACGCCTCCGAGCGCGGCATCCCCGTGCCGGTGACGAAGAAAGATCCGTACTCACGCGATCGCAATCTCTGGCATCTCTCGCACGAAGGCGGACCGCTCGAAGATCCGATGTTCGAGCCGGAGAAGTCGATGTTCAAACTGAGCGTCGATCCGACCGATGCGCCGGAAACTCCGGAGAGCATCACGATCGATTTCGTCGAAGGCTTTCCGGTCGCGGTGAACGGCGTTCAGCTCTCACCCGCGAAACTCGTGCAGACGCTGAATGAGCTCGGCGGCAAGCACGGCGTCGGCCGCGCGGACATCGTCGAGAACCGCCTGATCGGCATCAAGTCGCGCGGTGTGTACGAAACGCCGGGCGGCACGATTCTCGTCAACGCGCTGAAGGCGCTCGAAGCAATCGTGCTCGACAAAGAGTCGGCGCACGAGAAGGAGCGCATGGCCACGCGTTACGCGGAGCTCGTCTACAACGGCCAGTGGTTCTCGCCGCTGAAGGAAGCGTACGACGCGTTCGTGAACTCGCTCTGCGAGAACGTCACGGGCTCCGTCACGGTGAAGCTGTACAAGGGCAACGCGACGGTCATCGGCCGCAAGTCGCCGTACTCGCTTTACCAGCAGAACCTCGCGTCGTTCGACATGACCGGCTACGACGTCACCGATTCCGCGGGCTTCATCAAGCTGTTCGGATTGCAGTTGCGCGGCCGCAAGCGGCTCGCACCGATGAAAATCGAGAAGGTGGCGCAGCAGTGACCAACACTGCTCCATCGATGTGGGGCGGACGGTTCAGCGAAGGACCGTCCGATCTCCTCCGCGTCCTGAACGATTCCTTCGGCTTCGATCGCGAGCTTTTCGCGGAAGACGTCGCGGGCTCGATCGCGTGGGCGACGGAGCTCGGACTCGCGGGCGTGCTCACGCCCGAAGAGTCGAAGTCCATCGTGGAGGGATTGCGGAAGGTCGCAACTCCGGACAGCAGCACCTCCGGCCATGAAGATGTGCACTCGTACGTCGAGACGTCGTTACGCGAACTCATCGGCGCAACAGCCGGCAAGCTTCACACCGGCCGCTCGCGCAACGATCAGGTCGCGACGGATCTCAAACTGTGGCTGAAGAAGGCATGCAATGACTTCGATGCGCTCGTGTGCGCGCTCGCGCATGCACTCGCAACGAAAGCCGTCGAGCACGCATCGACGCCGATGCCCGGCTACACGCATCTCAAACAAGCGGAGCCGGTGACGTTCGGTCACTGGTGCCTCGCGTATGTCGAGATGTTGTCGCGCGATCGCGCCCGCATCGCGAGCGTCATCGCACGCGGCGACGAATGTCCGCTCGGCTCCGCGGCACTCGCGGGCACGCCGCTCCCGATCGATCGCGAGCGTCTCGCCAAATCTCTCGGCTTTGCGCGCGCGACGAAGAACTCGCTCGATGGCGTGTCGGATCGCGACTTTGCCGCCGAGTATCTGTTCGCCGCGTCGATGCTGATGAATCACCTCTCGCGTCTCGCCGAAGATCTGATCTTCTTCACGAGCGATGAGGCGGCGTACGCCGAATTGCCGGACGCGCTTGCGACCGGTTCGTCGCGCATGCCGCACAAAAAGAATCCCGACGTGCTCGAGCTGACGCGCGGCCATGCGGGTCGCGCCCTCGGTGAGCTGACCGGATTTCTCGCGCTGCTGAAAGGTCTGCCGCTCGCGTACAACAAAGATCTGCAGCTCGACAAAGAGCCGCTGTTCCGCACGCGCGCGGTGCTCGCATCGATGCTGCCTGCATTGACTGCATTGATCGCGGGATTGCAGATCAACGATGCAATGCGCGCTGCTGCATCGAGCGATCTCCTGCTCGCTACCGATGCCGCCGACGAGCTCGCGGCGAAAGGGATTCCGTTCCGCGAAGCGCACGAGATCGTGTCGCGCGAAGGAAAGCATTCGTTCAATCCCGTCGAGACGGTGCTCGCAAAGAAGAACGTTCTCGGCGGCACCGCCCCTGATCGTGTTCTCGCGGCCGCGAAGGCCGCGCTGGAGATTCTCGAGAAATGAGACTGCCAAAAGGCTTCGTCGCGTCCGGCGTGCGCGCCGGGATCCGGAAGAAGCGCCCGGACCTCGGCCTCATCGTCGCCGAAGATGGCGCAACGGCAGCGGCCGTGTTCACGCAAAACAAATTTCAGGCGGCACCGGTCGTCCTGTCCAAAGCCTCGTTGAAGAAGAGCAAAGGCCGACTCAAAGCGGTCGTCGTCAACGCCGGCTGCGCGAATGCCGTCACCGGCAAAGAAGGCCTCGATGCCGCGAAGCGTTGCCGCACGCGCGCAGCAGAGCTGTTGCAGTGCGATGAGAACGAGATCTTTCTCGCGTCGACTGGCGTGATCGGCGTCGTGCTGCCCGACAAGAAAGTCCGCGACTTTCTGCCGGATGCCGTCGCACGTCTTTCGACGACCGGCGTCGAAGCGCTCTCACACGCGATCCTCACGACCGATGTCGGACCGAAAGTCGCGCAGGCATCGTTCACGGTCGACGGCAAGCGTGGTCGTCTCGTCGGCGTCGCCAAAGGCGCGGGCATGATTCATCCGAACATGGCCACGATGCTCGGGTTCGTGATGACGGATGCCGCGGTCGATGCATCGACGCTGCAAAAGCTTCTGAAAACCGCGGTCGAGCAATCGTTCAACTCGATCTCCGTCGACGGCGATACATCGACGAACGACACGGTGCTCGTGATGGCGTCGGGAAAACTCGGCAATGCGACGAAAGCGGATCTCGCTGATTTCGCACGCGCGCTGAATGCGGTCTGCCGCGAGCTCGCATGGATGATCGTGCGCGACGGCGAAGGCGCAATCCGCGTGATGGAAATCGAAGTGACCGGCGCGAAGAACGAGAAGGATGCGAAGCTCGCGGCGCACGCGATCGCAACCTCACCGCTCGTGAAAACCGCGCTGCACGGCGGCGATCCGAACTGGGGTCGCATCCTCGCGGCCGTGGGTCGCAGCGGCGCACGCTTTTCGCTGAAGAAAATCTCGCTGCACGCCGGCCCGATCGCGCTCGTGATCAACGGCGGCCCCGCCTCGTACGCGGAGAAAGACGCGGCGAAAGTGTTCACGCGCGAACGCGTTCCGCTCCGCATCGACCTCGGCAGCGGCAACGCCCGCGCCGTCGTGCTGTCGAGCGACCTCGGTCACGACTACGTGAGCCTCAACGCAGACTACCGGTCGTAGCCAAATCGGCTACGACCATCGCCTCCTCTCTCTGCAGGCCGACCGCAATGAGCCCTCTGCTTGTTGCCTTTCTGTGTGGATATTAATATTTCCATAAATCCTGAAATGACTCAGGATTCAAGAAAGGACCTGTGAAAATGAAACACCTCGCAATTGCAGTCATCGTTTTCTCTCTTCTCACCGCTCCGCTCGCTCAGGCCAAAACCTGCTTCGGCATTTCGTGCAATTACATCGACGCGGCCAGCAACTCGAACTTCCAGGCATCGCCGTGGGATACCAATTGGTCAGCGGGCGGCGCGTCGTCCGTGACCGAGGGATGCTACGGTACGGTGGCGGCAGAAATCGGGCCTGGCGACACGCTCACGCGCGATCAGTTCTACGTCGACAACACCTATACAAATGGCTTCGCGCTGCAGTTTCGTCTGCAGTTGCCGAACGACACCGATTCGGCGTTTGACCAGCTTGCCGTGACGGTGACGAATGACGACACGAACGTGAGTGAAGTCTTCTACTACAACGGCAACACGTTCACGTCGAACTGCAACATCCGAGTGATCCCACTCGTGAACGACTACAGCAACCACAACGTCACGGTCTCGTTCACCGGCGGCGGGCTGACCTCTCATCCGTGGCATCTCGACGATGTCGGATTCTTCGCGTACTGGTAATGACGAAAGGTGGCGGAGCAATGCTCCGCCACCTTCAATTGAACTTGTCCGGCAGAAACGCGCGCAGCACCGAGTGAAAGACGCGCGCGACATCTTCGAAGCCTTTGCGCGTTGGATGCAGCTCGTCGTTCCATTCATCGTCCTGAATGACAGGCGCTACATCGCACTTCGTGAACTTCGGCCCCACGAATGAATCGACGATCGCGTTGAATCGCGCCATCAGCGCCTCCACGATCGCGCGCTGCTCTTTCTTAGACGAGTAACCGCGACCTTCGAGAAACGGCTTGATCCACGGACCGGCGGTGATGCCGAGGAGCTTTGCTTTGCGGCCGCTGGGAATTGCGTGCCCGTAGCCGTGCGTGACGATGAGGCAATCTCGCGCGGATGCGTCGCGCATTGCGATCAGCCGCGCATACGCCTCGCGGATGTCTTTGAATCGCTGACGCAGCGCGTTCGTATTCAGCGCGGCATCGACATCGAACGCATTGCCGCGCGGCGCGATGAACTTCAGCAACTCCGGACCGACGATGTCGTTCCCGCCGCCGCTGAACAACAACACATGCGGCTTGTATCGCTGCAGATAGTTCGACAGCGTTTTCAGCTTCGCGTCAGTCGTCATCGCAACCGCTTCGTCGCCGCTCTTCTCCAGTCGAAGCAGCGACATGCGCCGGCCGGTCATGTCATCGAGGTGATCGACGATGTTTGCGTGAATCGGAAATGAGAACCACGAATCGCCTTCGCTGATCACCACCGGATCCGTTGGATGATCGCGAATCGAATCGACGAAGAACGTGAGCAACTGACGCTGCTGCACCCATGAGAGTGACATCACAGACTCCTTTCGACGAGCACGTCGTCGTAGAGGAGTGACTCGGCGATCCCGAATTCACCGCCGCTTATGCGGCACGATCGGGCGCAGCGGGCAATCGCTCTTCGATCGTTCTTCGCAACGATGCGAGCTCTTCGCGCAGCGCCACGAGCTCCTCTCCCGTCGCCTCACCTTCCGGCGCGAGGAACCACGCCGCGAGTGCCGCGGAAAACGCGCCGAACAAACCGACACCCGCGGTCATCAACAGCGCAGCGATGAGTCGCCCTTCGACCGTGAGCGGATACTTGTCGCCATAACCAACGGTAGTGATCGTTGCGAACGCCCACCACACGGCGTCGTCTGCGGTTCGGATATTCGATTCCTTCGAATCCTCGAATCGCAAAATCGCCGCGCTTGCGCCGATCACGAGAAAGAGCGCAAGCAGCGCTGCCGCGAGCGCAGCCGATTGACCGCGATGCCGATGCAATAGCTTCGAAAGCAAACGGCTCGCACGCAATGCACGCAGAACGCGCGTGATGCGCGCGATCCTCGCGACTCTCCCCCATCGCGCGACACTGAGCGACGGAATCGACGACAACAGATCGAGCCAGCCCCACGTCACCAGGTATCGCCAGCGGCGCGGCGCAGTTTTGAACGAGTAGAGAAAATCGAGAAAGAAGATCGCGCAGACGACGTTGTCGGCCCAGCCGAGAACCGTCGCGATCTCGGCGTCGCCGCGAAACGCGCTCTCGGCCACGAGCACGCCGAGGGAGAGCACGCAAAGCGCGAGCATGACGAGTTGATAGAACGGCGCGGCGTCGACACGATCGGCGGCTTCGGTCATCGGCAGAAGAGAAGACACGGAGCGCGCGAGATGGTGGCGTTTAGGAAAGGCGGTTGCGCGCCCCTGGCTACTGAATCGGCGAGTCGCCAACCATCGAATCGAGAATCGCGCGCGAATCGTCGCTCATCTTCGAGAAGTACAAGCGCGATGCATACAACGTCGCGCCGCCTTCACCAGCGCCGAGGCCGACGACGGTGCAGGACGCGACCTGCGCGGTCGCTTGAAATTTCTTCTCGCTATGCACGAACGAGATCTCGACATTCGCACCAGTTTTCAGCATCCCTGGATGCGTGGCGAGCACGCCCGTGGTGCTGATGTCGACGAGCGTCGCGCTCTTGAGGCCGATGCGCAACGGAAGGTTGAGCACGACGCGAAAACGATTGCTGCGGCGGACCGCATCCATTGCGAGTTTGGGAGCCATTGGACGCGCCAAAAATACGCTCGCTCCGACTCCGACGCAACGCCCTTTCGTTACACTTCACACCCACATGAAAAAACTGGTTGGTTTGCTTCTCATCGCCGCGATCACCGTGCCGATGCTGGCGGCTTCGCCGGAGCCGGTGCGCGCGCGTCACGCGATGGTCGCATCGACCTCCGAGGTCGCTTCGCGCGCCGGTGCGGAGGTGATGAAGAAGGGCGGCAATGCCGTTGATGCGGCTGTCGCGGTCGCACTCGCACTCGCCGTTACCTGGCCATCCGCCGGCAACCTCGGCGGCGGCGGATTCATGCTCATCCGCAAAGCCGACGGCACCGTTGAAGCCATCGATTACCGCGAGCGCGGACCGTTGCGCGCATCGCGTGACATGTACCTCGATGAACAGGGCAACGTCATTCCCGGACTCTCCACCGAAGGCTACAAAGCCGTCGGCGTTCCGGGCACGATTGCGGGACTCGCTCTCGCGCACAAACGCCACGGCAAACTGAAATGGGAAGACGTCGTCGAGCCCGCGCGCAAGCTCGCGGCGGAAGGCTTCGTCGTCAACTATCACCTCGCGCGCTCGCTGCGGTTGCAATCGACGCAGGAGAAGATGAAGAACTTCGCCGAGAGCCGCCGCATCTTTCAGCGCGACGGGAAGTTCTACGAGATGGGCGAAACGTTCGTGCAACCCGAGCTCGCGTCCGTGCTCGCGCGCGTGAAACGCGATCCGCGCGATTTCTACGAAGGCGTGACCGCGAAGATGATCGTCGATGCGATGAACGCGAACGGCGGGATTGTCACGGCCGAGGATTTGAAAACGTACGAGCCGACGATTCGCACACCGCTGCGCACCACGTATCGCGGCTACGAAATCCTCACGATGCCGCCACCGTCATCGGGCGGCATCGCGCTCATCGAGATGCTGAACATGCTCGAGTCGTACGACTTGAAATCGATGGGCTGGCATTCGTCGCAGTACGTGCACACCGTCATCGAAGTCATGCGCCGCGCCTTCGCCGATCGCGCGCAATACCTCGGCGACACCGACTTCGTGAAAGTTCCGCTGAGCGGATTGATGTCGCGCGCGTACGCCGATGAGCGACGCAAGACGATCGATCCGAACAAAGCCTCACCGTCGCGCGAAGCCGGCGCGGGAAATCCGATGCCGTATGAATCGCCGGAGACCACGCACTTCACGATCATCGATCCCGACGGCAACATCGTCTCGAACACGTACACGCTGAACGACAGCTACGGCGCCGGCGTCACCGTGAAAGGCGCAGGCTTCCTGCTCAACAACGAGATGGATGACTTCACGTCGAAGATTGGCGTGCCGAATGACTACGGACTGATTCAGGGCGAAGCGAATGCGATCGCGCCGAAGAAACGACCGCTCTCTTCGATGACGCCGACGATCGTGCTGAAAGACGGCAAGCCCGCGTTCGCAGTCGGCAGTCCCGGTGGACCGACGATCATCAACACCGTGCTGCAAGTCATTCTTAACGTCATCGATTTCGACATGGACATTCAGAAAGCGATCAGTGCGCCGCGCTTTCATCATCAATGGATGCCGGACGAGATCTTCTGGGAAGAGTTCGATCTGCAACCGGACACTCGTCGCGCGCTCGAAGCGATGGGCCACAAATTTCGCGAGCTGCCCGGCATGAGCAGAACGACGCCGGGACAGATCGGCGATGCGGAGGGTGTGGCGATCGACGCAAGCGGCATGCGCATGGGCGGCAGCGACCCGCGCCTCGCGGGCGTGCCGGTCGGCTGGTGATCGGTGCGTTTTCTGCAGCGACGAGATGACGTGAAGAAACTCGCTGTCATCACGCTTTTCGTCGCGCTCGTTTCGTGTGAGCAACGCAGCGCCGCACCGCCACCGGTTGTTTCCCAGGAAACTGCGCCGACTTCGACAGCGCCTGCATCGACATCGACGCACGCAGACGTGCGCATCACGACGCCTGACGAAATCGTGCAGCAGTTCGGCGCGCGAATGAAGCAGGTGTCGCTCACCGCCGATCGCCCAATCGTGCGCGAAGCGATGCAACGCGCGTACGGCGATCTCGTCGAGCCGCGGCTGCTCGAGACGTGGAGCAATGCACCGGAAAGCGCGCCAGGACGACTCACGTCGAGTCCGTGGCCCGATCGCATCGAATCGATTCACAGCACGACTTCCGGCGATACCGCGAACGCAACCGGCGTGCTCGTCGAAGCGACGAGCACCGGCGATGCGCGTCGTGTTCCCGTCACGATTCGACTCGCACGTCACGACGACAGTTGGCGCATCACTGAGTATCGCGCAGCAGAACCGGAGATCGATCGCGCCGATGATGCGATTGCCGCACTGCGCGAGTATTACGACGCGATCAATCGCAAAGACTTTCGCGCTGCCTTCGAGCGATGGGGCACATCGGGCCCGCCGAATCAAACGTTCGCGCAATTCGAAAAGGGATTCGAGGCAACGAAGAACGTCGAGCTCACAATCGGCGATGCATCGCGCATCGAAGGCGCAGCAGGATCGCGCTACATCGATGTGCCGGTGACGATCGTGGCGACGACATCCTCGGGAACGAAACAGCGCTTCAACGGCACGTACACGCTGCGACGTTCGGTCGTCGACGGCGCATCGGACGCCGATCGCAAATGGCATCTCTATCGCGCCTCGCTGCGTGAATCGCGATAGCACGCACAGCGCGATTTCACGGGCGTGATATAGGATTCGCGCCCATGAACATTGAGAAAAAAGAGCTTGTCGCGTGGGCGAAGCGCGAGCGCGAGAACTTCGAAAACACGCTGAAGCAATTCGTCGAGATCCCCTCGGTCTCCGCTGAGCCCGAGCGCAAAGGCGACGTCCGCCGCTGCGCCGAAGCGGCCGCGCAGCTCATTCAGGATTTCGGCGGCAAAGCGAAGATCGTCGAGACCGATGGTCATCCGATCATTCACGGCCGCTTCAAGAGCAGCGCGAAAGCGCCGACGCTCACGATCTACAACCACATGGACGTGCAGCCGGCGTCGCGCGAAACGGAGCCGTGGAACACCGACCCGTTCGCCTTCACGAAGGAAGGCGATCGCTACTACGGTCGCGGCACGACTGACGACAAAGGTCCCGCGCTGTCGGCGATGTGGGGCATCAAGGCCGCGCGCGAAGCGAACATCCCGCTGAACATCAATGTGCTGTGGGAGCTCGAAGAAGAAATCGGCTCGCCGAGCTTCGAAGGCTCGCTGAAGAAAAACGCCAATGAATTCGCGACCGATCACATCCTCGTGTCTGACACGATCTGGGTCTCGCGCTCGCAGCCCGCATGTCCCGCGGGCCTGCGCGGACTGCAGGGCTTCTCGCTGACGCTGCAGACCGGCACCACCGATCAACACTCGGGCGTGACCGGCGGCGCGGCG
>JACZCU010176735.1_pt1 | contig 29640 bp, 20 predicted proteins | sample 8641851 | NCBI WGS metagenome assembly JACZCU01 (sample SAMN15324605, study PRJNA640507) | soil metagenome | isolation source: monocropping sugarcane control | place: China: Luxin town, Laibin City, Guangxi Province | collected 2019-07-25 | depth 10cm m | reverse complement strand
GAAAGCTCACTCGTGAGAGTGGGCATCCCCTGGCTTGAGCCATGGGGAGGATGTCAAGCTAACAATACACGCACTCGAGCCCCCTCGAGAGGCCAACAAGTTGCAGGTCGAGCTGGAAACTGGTGGCCCAGATGATCGTGCTGATACCAACTGAGTACAGGTCTAACTCCAAAAGAGATTCTGCCGCTGGTAGCCAAAGCGGGAGAGCATCCTCGGCCAGGCTTTCCGCCAGTGCATCCATCCCCATTCGCATCACGAAGTCGTCAATCGCTCTTGCAAGTCGTGTGTTTAGTAACCTCACCGGAGCGTTTGGTAACCTCTGGCAAAGGGCTTTTGAAGATGAGATTATCAGTATAAGTGAAGTTTTTGGGAAAATACCACTTGTAGCTTCCTCGAGGAAGAGCCCATAGAGCCCGGTTATGGCTCTTTGGAGAGCAGGCCGAGAGCTCGGGCCAGACTCACTGCCTGTGTGCGGTTGCTCGCTCCCAGTTTGGAGAGGATGTTGCTCACGTGCCGCTTGACGGTATCGAGCGTGATGACCAGCGCCTCCGCAATCTCCTGGTTGGAGGCACCCCGCGCGAGCAGGTGGAGCACCTCCAGTTCGCGCGCACTCAAGGGGTTGAGCAGCGGTTGCCGGAGTGAAGGATGAGATGCAGGGTGAACTGCCTCGCCCTCCTGCAGAAAAGCCTGGGAGCATGCGGCGAGCAGGGTATCCAGGTATGGCGTCGGTCCCTGCTTGCGCTGCTGGTCTCGAAGTTTGGAGAGGAGGACTGCCATCGGACCTCCTTCGTCCACGAAACTACGGATGTAGCCTTCGGGTTCTGCCAGATGTACCGCTTGAGTAAGTGCGGTAAGGGCCGCTTGCTCCTCCTGGCGTTCCATATAGGCAAACGTTTGCAGGAGCAGGAGTTCAATGACGTTTCCCCACCGCTCCTGCTTTGTTGCAGATTCTAGCAAAGGTATGAGACGCGTGAGTGCTTCGGCGGGCTTGTGTTGTGCTAATACAACCCGTACCAGAGCCATATTCTCAAGTTCTCGCGCCATTGGAGCAGGGTTTCTCTTCCCGTGCTGCACTCTTTCGGCCCAGCGGGTAGCATGTTCTATCTCTCCATGTGCTATCCAAAACCGCACATGCGTGGTAATACCGTGAAGAGCCTGCCAATACGGATTGCGCAGGTGCTCACTCGCGCGCTCGGCACGTTGAAGAATCTCGGTCGCCGCATCCAACTCACCTCGTGAGAGATGAACCCTCGCCAGCATAGGGAGCCCCATACTGAGCAGCAGCGTTTCGTCTCGTTCCAATACTTTTCGTGCGAGTTCCCAAGCTGCGTCGAGTTGGTTCCACTCACGCAAAATGTCCATTTGATAGATAGAGACATGGCCTACTTCTAGCGAGAGCGAGTAGCCCTCCAATCTGCTCAGATTGATCGCATGCTCACAACACTGCCATGCCTCGTGTAGTCTTCCCCGCATGATCAAGAGGGAGGCTGCCGAACTCAGAAAGGATATGGCTATCGATGTCTGTCCTATCGCTTGCATAAGCCGACTCGCTTCCAGGTTCCTCCGAGTAGCCAACACAGCTTCACCCAGGGATCGGTAAATCTGCGCCTCAGCGCCAGCAAGCCACCCACGTGCAAGAAGATGCTCTTCAGAGAGACGATCAGCGATGTGTTGACACTGTGCCAGATTCGCGCGGCCATCACCGCTAAAACTCGTAATAAATGCCTGGAAGGCGAGAACCTCTCCAAGCAGGTGATCCTGATCACTCGGAGTATATGGCCCGTCCGCTTCGTCTTCATCGGTACGGTCTGGTGATGGAGGTGAGATGGTGAGCCCCGCTTTCGCTGCTTCAAGCCAGGATTCCAAGGTTGTGGGGGGGACAACAACAAAGAGAGAGCTCGCCCAGGCAAAACAGAGACGTGGTCGGGCGCGCACTACTTCGTGCGGGAAGCGCTCCAACCAACGACGCACTGTCGTTTGCTCCCCCTGTCTCCAGATGAGCTTATGGGCTACAGGTTCGATCAGATCGGCAGCTCGCTCCCAGTCGGGGGCATTTAACGCGTGCTGCACTGCTCCGGCGAGGTCACCCTGCTCGGCGTACCATTGGCTGGCTCGCAGGTACAGTTCGCGTGTTGCTTTGCCCTCCATCTGCTCCAGGCGGGAGCGCAAGGTTTCGGCAAAAAGTGCGTGGTAGCGATACCAGCGGCGCTGGCTGCCCAGGGGGACGACAAACAGGTTGGCGCGCTCCAGGTCTTCCAGCACTTGCTGGCTGCCAGTTTGCCCAAGAACGGCATCGCATAGGGAGGCCGTGAGCCGATCCAGAATAGAAGTATGCAGCAGAAATTGCTGGATGGGGGGTGGCTGGAGCCTGAGCACCTCCGCCGTCAGGTAGTCCAGGATGTAGCTCTGCTGCCCGCTCACCTCCTCGAAGAGATCGTTGGGCACTATTCGCCCTCGCCGCCCCCGAAGAGAGAGGCCGACGAACTGCAAACCTGCTAGCCAGCCCTCTGTACGCGACTCCACTACCTCAAGCTCCTTGTCGGCGAGATCAACGCTCAATACCTCACTCAAAAAGGCTCTCGCCTCCTCCGAGGTCGCGCGCAACTGGTCGGCACGCACTTCCAGGAGTTGCCCTCGCCCTCGCAATCTGGCGAGGGGCAAGGGTGGATCAGCGCGCGTGGAGAGAATCACACGGACCTGGGGAGGCAGGTGCTCGATGAAAGAGGCCAGGGAGGTGTGTACCGCTTCATCGGTCAGCAAGTGGTAGTCGTCCAGGACCAGGATCAGCGTTTCAGGTTGCTCCGAGAGGCGATTAAGGCAGGCCGCCATGATGTTATGTGGGGTAGGGCGTGCTTCCACTTGCAAAAAGGCAACCAACCCGCTGTATTTCCCGGGCTGAACGCGGTCCAACGCCGTGAGCACATAGCTCCAGAAGCGCACCGGATCATTATCCGCTTCCTCCAGCGAGACCCAGGCAACGAGGGGGTTCCCCGGCGGTTGCGCCTGCACCCAGGCGGAGAGCAGAGTAGTCTTACCAAAGCCTGCGGGGGCCGAGACCAGCGTGAGGGGATGCAGCCTGCCCTCGCCCAGCATGGAGAAGAGGCGAGGTCGAGCAATCAAGGTGTGGGGAGGCACCGGCGCGAAAAATTTGGTGGCCAGGAAGTGATCCTGCCATCCCATCTCAATGGGCAACTCCTGCCTGTCCTGCTGTTCAAGGACAGGCAGGCTGGTCGCCTCCTGGCTTTCTTGCCCGGCGAGAAAGTGGGCGACCTGTTCCAGGCGCAAGAGCGTAATATCCTCGGGTCGGCCAATATAGGTATGGGTGAGCTTGCCTCCGACCTTGCGATAGGCCACCCAGTACGTGTTCCCGCGTGCTCTGGCCTCTTTGCGCGCGGTAAAGCGATGCCCATCCTTACTCTGGAAAGCAAAGGACGGCATACGTCCCAGCCACTCCTGCCAGGCTGCGCTTTCAAAGTCCATCTGAGTCAGGCTCGTTCCCTGCTCCGCTTTCTCATGCACCTGGTAGCCGGAGGCTTGCGCGCTCCATGCCACACGCGGTATGCCGAGCTTTAGCATCGCTCTTTCCCCTGATATACTGGATGAGCTATGTGAAGGATTCCTCTATTAGTACCACCAAAAGTAGTATATCACCTCAACAGTTACTCGCGTTATCCAGGAAAGATATCCAGGAAAGATATCGCGGAAGGCATCCCTCAAAAGTATCAGTCATCAGCCTGTTACATACTCCTCTTTTGACCCATGACAGGACTCGCCTTCTTGCCTATACTTGCCCCTAGGAGGAAAAAGCAATCATATGAAATTGCGAACAAAGAGACAATGATCGCTTCAGCGATCATCTAGATAACACAGAATGGAAGTAGACAAAAATGAGTAAGCAAGAGCAACAAGCAGATGTCGTCATTCTAGGCGCTGGCGGAGGTGGGTACCCCGCCGCTTTTCTATTGGCCCGCGCAGGATTGCACGTTGTGATGGTCGACCCCATTGGCAACCTCGCAGGCAACTGCCTGGCAGAGGGGTGCATTCCCTCGAAAACCGTTCGCGAGGCCTCGTTAGTGCGTGCCAGAGCTGAGAAGTATGGGGTATTTGGGCTGAGTGGGCCTGTCCCCGAGGTGAATTGGAGGGACATCCTGGCGCACAAAGACCGGGTTCAAAATATCCGTTATAGCCAGCACCGTGAGACGCTCAACACATCGAGCGTATTCTTCCATGCAGGAATGGGGCACATCGTCGACGAAAAGCTCATAGAGGTTGAAACCGCTCATGAGACCCTACGCTATACGTTCCGGCACCTCATCGTAGCGACCGGTTCAAAACCCCGCCCGTCGTCTCTTCCAGGGGCGCAGCTTGCCATTACCTCGTCTGATCTCTTCCGCCTGGGCGCTGACCTTCCCTTTCCCCAGCGTCTTGTCATTCTTGGCGGTGGCTATATCGGCGCCGAGGTGGCCTCGATGCTGAACAACCTGGGAACGCGGGTCACGCTACTGCAACGCGCTGAGCGGTTGCTGCCTGGCGCTGACCCAACCATCTCGCAGGCCCTCTATGATGGTCTCGGCCAGCGCGTACATATTGAACTCGGCGCTGAGGCAATGAGCATAGAAAAGGTCACCGGTGGCATGCAGGTGCGCTACCGCCAGTACGGGAAGGAACACGCCGTCGCAGGAGACACCGTGCTCATAGCAACGGGGAGGGAGAGCGTATTGCCTGAAGGTGTACAAGCGCTCGACCTGGGTCAGTATAAAGCACTGGCTGTCAACGACCGCCTGCAGACAAGCAACCCGCGTGTCTACGCTCCCGGCGATGTGAATGGGCGCAGCATGCTCTATCACTCTGCCGTCCGGCAAAGCCTCGTGGCGGCCCACAATATCCTGGCAGGAGGACTGCCCGTTGACCGCATTGACTTCGAGAGCGTCCCCTTCACTGTCTTCACCGAACCGGAGGTCGCCTGGGTAGGATTGACAGAACAGCAGGCGCGTGAGCACTACGGCTGTATCGAAATTGCCCACTATGACTATGCTGTAGAACCACGTGCGCAGATCTTCGACGAGATGCAAGGGTTCATCAGGCTCATCTTTGCATGCCAGACCAGCCGCCTGGTTGGTGCTCAGATTGTAGGATTGGATGATGCTCAGATTATTGCCCCGCTCGCCTTCGCCGTCAATCAGGGGTTGGGTGCGGTGGCCCTCACCGAAGTTGTCTTTCCTCATCCTATGATTGTGGAGGGGATCAATAAGGCTGCGCGACAGTTCCGCGCATAAAAGAATTTAGTGGCCAGTAGTTGGTCCTGGAACAAGGGCAACTGATGCATGTTCGTCTCTCCTAAGGTTCATCAGAGAGCAGACCGAAGGAGTGTGCTCGAACCACCGCCTGCGTGCGATTGCACGCCTCCAATTTTGAGATAATATTGCTCACGTGCCGTTTGATGGTTTCGGTCGCCAGTGTAAGTGCTCGAGCAATTTCCGAATTGGTGGACCCTTGTGCCATGAGTTGTAGCACTTCAAGTTCGCGTACACTTAACGGGTCCAGCAACTCTTGCTGCGGTGCACGTTGAGGTGCAGGACCCTTGAGTACTGCGTTGGTCTTTGCTTGTGGGCATAACACCTCGACCTGAGCAGCCTGCGCCCGCTCGCTTACAACAGGAGAAATCTGGCCCTCCTCGTGAGAGAATCCCCACACCAATTGTGCGGCCTGTCCATCACTGCAAGAGTCTGTATGAAGCGCCCGGAAAGCAGCTATCTCCCGGAGCAGGCGGTTCCCGTCGTCCTGTACACTCGCTTCATCCACTGCCTGCGTATCGCTCAGCAGTGTGGACGAGGCGGCAAGACCCGCTTCTGCCGCCCCTAGCCACGCACCAACTGTTGTCGAGGAAGCCACCGGAGGCAGCGCAGAGGCAAAACAAAGGCGAGGGCGAGCACGTATCACATCTGGAGGAAGTTGCTCTAGCCAAAGTCGTAGCGTTGCTTGTTCCCATCTTTCCTGGTTGGGTGTCCGCGTCTCAGCCTCGATCAAGTCAGCGGTTTGTTGCCAGGCATGGGCTAGTATGGCATGCTGTACGGCCTCCCCTGAGTAGTCGTGCTCTGCATACCACTCGCTGGCTCGCAGGTGCAGTGCCTCGAGCTCTTCAGAGTCTACCCGTTCGAGCCAGAAACGCAGAGCCTCAGCAAAGAGCGGATGGTAGCGATACCAGCGTCGCTGGCTGTCGAGAGAGCTGAGAAACAGATTGGCGCGTTTCAGCTCTTCGAGTACCTGCTGGCTCCCACTCCGCTCAAGTACTGCATCACAAAGGGGAGCTGTGAATCGCTCTAGAATGGAGGTGCGCAGCAGAAAATGCTGAATGGCAGGAGTCTGTTGTCGTAGCACTTCCTCGGTCAGATAATCCAGGATGTGACGGTGACTACCGCTGATCTCTTCCTGTACATGGAAAGAAGCCGCATGCCTTTGCATGGAGGGATCGAGCATCTGCAAGCTCACCAGCCACCCCCCCCCGTCCGACTGGTCACCTGCTCGACCTCGTTGCCAGAAAGCTCGACGCCCACGATCTCGCGAAGAAAGTCCGCAATCTCGGTGTCGGTACAGCTCAGTTGCTCGGTACGCACTTCCAACATTTGACTGCGTGCGCGCAGTCGGCTGAGTGGTAGGGGCGGATCGACACGGGTCGAGAGGATCACCCGCAATTGCATAACAGCTCGATCATAAGCGCCAACCCAAAGCCTTTGTATCCTCCAAATGGCAGGAGGTGTGGGTGATGGGCTTCATCGACGGTCTTGAAGGGATCGGTGGTCGGTTTTCCATCCAGATCAACAGCGATGCCTGCTGGAAGAGGCTGTTTATCGTGCTGGGCGACCATGATCTGGCTATACGTTCCTGCACTCGTTGCCATATCCAGAATGAGCGGTGGTCGGTCTAACCGGGGAATGTCGATGGTGATAGGATTCGTGCTGAGCAGTGGCGTTACTCATCCTGGAGGAACGACTGCTGATACTGCGGAGTTCATGGCAATGCCGATCAGCCCTTCCTCAGTTGCCATCTGACTGTAGTAGCCCAGTAGACCGCTTGCCCCGCCGTTACGTGCCCCTACCAGTGCCAGACCACTGGCCTTTGCCATCTCGATGGCCAGCTTCATCGCGGTGTAGTGGATGAAGTAGGGAAAATGAAAGCCGCCATCCACCGGCACCGAGGTTTTTGTCTCGTGTCGAATAGATAACTCCTGACGCCGTGTTGCTCCTTCTTGATATTGAACAAGACAGCCCTCCAGATAGCGGAAACCATGGGTGCGTTTCCCCCACAGTTCACCTTCCAGGTAGATCGGAGCCGCTATCTCAGCTTCATGCTGTGGTACTCCGTTACGCAGCATTTTGGCGATGCTCAATTCGATCGCATCATTAATTTTGAGATGTATCATATTTGCCTCTTTCGAACTATCGAACTGTATATTCTATGCGTCCACTGGATATCAGTGAGTTAGCTACCGGCCGTGCGACTAGCAATTCAGTAAAAAGTTATCTCATCCATTCGTACCTTTTGTTTTTGCGTGGGGCAGCAACTACACCAGCGAGCCAGAGATGAAGGCGAGCGCCGCTTGCCACGGTTTCATTCGGCTTGCTATGCGCTCTTTGGAGAGATGTGTACTGCAATTTATGCATGTGCCTGCATTTCCTTACACAGTGAGCGACTCATGATCTCTTTGAGCTTGTGAGATGCCCAGGCTTTTCTTGAAGGCCACGATCTCATCGGCAGCACGCATATATCCTCCTGCTGCGTGGAACGTGCCTCCAATCTTCGCGCTGTTCTGAGCGTACATCGGATCGGCAAGGATTTTTCCGACCTTCTGGCGCAAACGCTGGGCATTTACCTCCTTCATGAACAGCATGTCCCCGGCTTTCAATTTTGTCACACGTTTGGCGACATAGAATTGATCCTGCGCCTGCGGAATGACAAGCAGCGGGATGCCGTAATACATGCCCTCGCTTGCGCTGTTCATGCCGCCATGCGTGATGAAAAGCCTGGCGCGCTGGAGGATTTCCAGTTGGGGAACAGATGCTTGCACTATGAAATTGGCGGGGATAGGTCCCAGGTCCTCGAGAGAAATGCTGTTTCCTATCGACATCACCACCTGGTACCTGCTCTCAGCAAATGCTTCCACACAGGCGCGAAAGAACGGCAAGTGATTCGTAAAAAGTGTTCCCAGGGAGACATAGACGAGTGGACTCCCCGTCAACTGATTGAAAGGAAAGGTTGGTGCCTCAGGGCGCGGAAGGATCGATGGCCCGACAAATTTGACGCGGCTGTCGAAGGTGTTGGAGAACGGGTGAAAGAATTTTGAAGTGTATACCAGGGTCAGGTCGCCAAAATTCACGTTCACCTCGTAGATGGTGGGCTTCTTGATGTGGTACGTCGCCCGCAGTTGCCGGGCAACGTTCCGGGCGAGGGCCACCTCTTTACGCGCGTTCCACCGCTCTTTGAATAATTCGGGGAGCATCGAGGGCGCACTGAGCCACATACGTGTTCCCAGGACAAAAGTGGTCGTTGAACAGACCGTCGGAACCCCTAGAATCTGTCCAAATTGCTTCCCCCACAAGGCCAGGGCATCGTGGAGGATATAGTCTGGCTGGAAGTCTCTGACTTCCGGTAGATGTTGTGCCAGAATCTTTGGGCTTCGGTGAATAATGACGCGACTCATGCCATCGAAGGCATTGGTAGGTGGAGGAAGGGCCTCATAACTTGCTCCATAGCTGCGAAACGTCGCTCCTGTCTGCTCAATCGCTGAGCGCAGTGGCTCAAGAGAATAGTACGTCACCTCCTCGCCTCGCCGGACCAGTTCTTTCACCAGCGGCAGCGAGGGGTTAGTATGACCCTGCAAGGGGAGACTGAAAAAAAGTACTTTTGACATAGTATTCAAGGTTCCTTTCTTGTTATAACTGATTCATGCAAGGCAGTATACCCGTGAGTGGAAATCATGTCATGCCTCATTCGGGGAATTGTGGTGCAAAAGGTCCTTACCCCTTTCGATCCAGGTACCTCATTTGGATCGCCCTATTGCACCACCTATCGTACTAGGCCCTGGCCGCAATGGCTGATGCAAGAAAGGCTGCGTCTTCCCCGATACCGAATAACAGGGCCGATTTCTCCTTGTAGAGCCAGGGCAACCCCAGGAAATACAGTCCGGGAGAGGATGTGACTCCGCGCTGGTGTAGAGGAAATCTTGCCTCGTCAAACACCGGTATATGCACCCACCTAAAGTCGAACTGGAAGCCTGTGGCCCAGATGACCGTGCTGATGCCAGCTGCGTACATGTCTACCTCCAGAATCGGTTCCGCCGGTGGCACCCAAATCGACATGGGATCTTCGGTCATGCTTTCCGCTGGTACATCCATGCCTGTTCGCAGCACGAAGTCGTCAATCGTGTGCGTGAGCTGCGTCGCGAGTGTATCGGCCCTGGCCAGGTTTTCCTTCAGGTCGGGAGCCAGAATCGCGCGACTCCCCTGGACTTCTTGTAGACGCCCCAGGAGAATGACGCCATCTCTTGCCAGTTGCCGGAGGTTGATCTCGTGTCCTCCGTCTTTGCCGGTAAGGTCTGGGTGGCATGAGAATCTGGCCGTGGGGGAAGGAAGTTGATCGAGCGTACGGTCGTATCCTCCCATCTTGTTGGACCACCACATCACATCTTTCCCCCGATAGCGCCGGGGAGCCCTCCCACACCTGGATACACATATATAGACCTGCCGTCCACTCTGGTGGAGTTCCTCAGCAATCTGGCTGCCGGATTGCCCAGAGCCGGCAACGAGCACTGCTCCTGAAGGAAGCCGTTGGGGTTTGCGGTACTGGCTGGAGTGCAGTTGCATGATGTTTACCGGTATGGCAGCACTCGCCTGCGGGAGCTTGGGACATGGGAATCCCCCAGTCGCCAGCACCACATTATCCGCTTCGAAAGGTCCGTCGCTCGTCTCTACCAGGTAGCCATTCACTCCTGCCTGTAGCCGGACTGCTGTGGCTTGGACACCGCAGCGCAGCGGCGCCTGGAAGGACTGCGCGTATTGCTCCAGGGTGGTCACGATTTCGTTCCGTGAAAGAAAGCCATCCGAGTCATCTCCTTGATAGGGAGAGCCTGGGAGCCTGATCATCCAGTTCGGCGTCACAAGCGTGAACGAATCCCAGCATTGGCTCCGCCATGTCTCTGCAATGCGGCCCCGTTCGAGAACTACATGCGTTCGCCCCCTCTTGCGTGAGGTAGTAGCTCATAGCAAGCCCTGCTTGCCCGCCACCGATAATCACGACATCTATCTGCTGCGTCATCTTTTCCTCCTTTATATCTCATCAAAAGTGGCCCTCAGCTCCAAAGGAGTAACAGCGCTGACCAGGGCATGGCCGCGTTTGCTTAGAAAAAGTATAGGGTAGGTGCGCAGGGTCCGTCATGACCCACAAGAGGAATTCTGCAGGCAATATGCAAGAGTCATCTCACTCTCGCTTCCGCATCATATGCCAGGGCGATGACTCACTCTCTATCGCGGAGGAGGGCGGAACCCTCATTCCGTTATACCAAAACCGGGTGGGTTACCAAACAGCATCACTGCCAATACCGGTGTTTAGTAACCCACCCAATCGGCCCGAAGTCGGCAAACGCTCGCTCACATGTCAATAAGCTACTCTTTCGCGTCATGACTTCTCCGCTGCTTAGAGCTATAGTTGATGGTGTGAAGGATCATGCGACAGCTATGGCACGGTCGATGTGCCTCTCAAGGAGTTCAGCCGACGCTTCTCTATTACAAGGAGGTCTCTTATGAGCCAGATAGCTTCTCCAGGTGAAGCCAACCCTACAGTACGCCTGGCAGATCGCGTAATCCGCGCTGGAGCAATATACTCGATGGCCGCCGCCCGCAACGTCTACCGGGCCATCGCCCTGCGCGATGAGTGGATCATCGCCGTCTCGGAGGATCCACATGGCCTCGATGGGCTGATCTCGGCTTGCACACATGTCATGGACGAGCCCGGCATAACCATCATCCCGGCTTTCGACGATACTCACATCCACTTCATCCTGGCTGCCGCTGACATCGGCTTCGTCCAGGCCGACCAGGCGCACAGCATTGCAGACCTGGTCGAGCTGATCTGGCAACGTGCGGCCCAAACCCCAGCGGGACAATGGATCAGAACTTCGACGACCTGGGACGAGTCCAATCTTGTCGAAAGACGCCTTCCAACAGCAGTAGAACTTGATCAGGCGACTCGCGAGCATCCGGTCTGGGTCAAGCGCGGAGGACATGCGGGGGTTGCCAACTCCCTGGCCTTGCAACTCGCCGGGATCACCCGCGATACACCGGACCCACAACATGGTACGATCAAGCATTTTCCTGATGGAACGCCAACAGGAGAACTGCTCAGCGGTCCCGCTTTGAGCCTGGTCGAGCGCCTGATCCCGCCACCACCTTTCGAGCAACAGGTCCAGGACCTCCGGCAAGCTTGCCAGGTGTACAACTCCTTCGGCATCGGTACAGCGCTCGACCAGCCCTATGCTAACAACCCCAACTACTCAGGGACTCCATTTTGGAAAACAGACGACCTGATCGAGGTCGCCAACTTCGCGGTTCGTCGAGGGTGGAGGATCGGGATCCACGCCGTCGGGGATCGTGCCGTGCGGACCGTGCTCGATGCTTATGAGCAGGTCATCAACAACAATCCTGGCCTCAAGCCCGGAACGCTCGTCATAGAGCATGCATTCCTGGCCGATGCCACACAACGAGCGCGTGCTAGCCGGCTGGGAGTTGGCATCACGGTTCAACAACCGCTGCTGTACGCGCAAGGTGCTGCACTCCTTGCAAGCTGGGGCAATGAGCGCACTAGCCAAATCATGCCGGTCCGAGGCTGGTTAGAGGCAGGGGCACAGGTCTCTGCAGGCACCGATTCGCCGCCGAGTTCTTTCGACCCGATGTTGGCAGTCTGGGGAATGGTGACTCGGGGTACGAAACAAGTGGGCGTCCAGGGACCAGAACACGCGATTGATCAGTACACGGCCATAGAGCTCTACACAGCTGCCAGCGCACAACTCAACTGGGAGAGTGAGCGGCGTGGAACTATTCAACCACGACGGCTCGCTGACCTGGTAGCTTACCGCATCGATCCAATCACCTGTCCCGTCGATCAACTGCTGGGGCTGCGGCCCGTTTTCACGATGGTTGGGGGCCATGCAGTCTATGACTCCGCATCGATGTTGAGCGAGCAGGGCTGAGACAACACCAGGGAGACGCACAGATCCATTCAGAGCGCATATCTTTCCTCTATGGTTCACCAGGAAGGATATGCGTTTTCTGTGCCCGGTCTTGACCTACAAAACGGTTCATGGCTTCATCTGCCTGTTTTTCGTCCGTACGCGGTCATACAGCTCTTCCATCACGCTGATGAATGACACATCTTTGTGCCAGAATGGCGGATAGTCCCCCTGTTTCTTAATCAGCAGCGCCGGGACGCTGGCTTGCGATGCGGTGGCAAGCGGTGCAGGCAGCCCCTTCGCACCGGTCCAGAACTCTTTGTGACTAGTCCCGCTGTTGCCGTGACCGGCCACTACTGCATCCGGCACCCTGGCCGGGCGCGTGTAGTAGGACTCTACCGGTTCCACCGCGGGAACGTCTTCTGACTTCAGGGCGGACGAGAGGATTTGTCCCAGCGGCGACCGGACCAGTTCGGCATGCAAGTCGTCTCTGGACAATCCCCGCAACTCGAACATCAAGAAAGGATCGCGGTCCAGGGCAGACGCGAGGAGGTAGTAGACCCCGGCGATATGCTTGCAGGGGTTCGCCCAGTCCGGGCATGAACAGGAGGTCTCGAAATCGCGCTCGCTGTGCGGCAGGAGGTGAAGGCCAAGCCCTGAGAAGGCATCCTCAATCGTATCAGGCATCTCGTTCATCAGCAATTTCGTGACCAGGTCTGCCCGTGATGCAATGTGACGAATAGCCTTCTTCCAATCGGAGGAGGATATCGCTTTGATCTCGATGGTGGTCCGGTAGATGGGTTCTTTGTAGACGCCAAAGTACGGGTTGATCGAACCACGAACTCTGGCTGTGACCGTGCCATTGGCTAGCGTATAGTCGAGGATGCGCCCCCCACTCGCGTAAGACCGGCCACGTCCGAGGCGGGCCGGATCGGTAAACTGTTCGAGGGCCGCGATAAAGCGCTGGCCCCACCAGGTGCGGCTGAACTGTGCCATCGTCCTCACTCCAGGACCGCACTGCGGCGCAGCGCGATCAGGTCTTTGAAAGTATCGTTGTCGAGTTCCGTCAGCCAGGACTCATCGGTCCCCACAACCAGCGAGGAGAGCCGTTTCTTGTCCTCGATCATTGCATCGATGCGTTCTTCCATCGTACCCATAGCCACAAACTTATGTACAAAGACGTTCTTGCGCTGGCCGATGCGGAAGGCGCGGTCGGTGGCCTGATCTTCGACGGCAGGGTTCCACCAGCGGTCGAAGTGGAAAACGTGGTTCGCTTTGGTCAGGTTTAGGCCGACGCCGCCCGCCCGCAGCGAGAGAATAAACAACGACGGTTCGGCCTCAGGATCTTGAAATTCGGCAATCATGCGGTCCCGCCGTGCCACGCTGGTCCCGCCGTGCAAATAGTACGTGTTGTAATGCCGGGTGTGTTCGAGATACCGCTCCAACTCGCCACCAATCTCTGTAAACTGGGTGAAGATAAGCGCGCTCTCACCGCTGTCAATCACTTCTTCGACCATCTCCCCAAGCCGCTGGAGCTTGTGAGAACGCTCGGTGGTGAAGGCGCTGCCATCCTGCAGGAACTGCGCTGGATGGTTGCAGATCTGCTTGAGCTTCAGAAGCGTAGATAAAATCAAGCCCCTGCGCTGGATGCCTTCGGCCTCATTCAGTTGCTCTGTGACATCTTTGACGACGGCCTCGTAGAGAGAGGCTTGCTCGGATGAGAGCGTGCAATACATCTTCTGCTCAATCTTATCCGGCAGGTCGTCGATAATGCGTTTGTCGGTCTTGACACGACGCAGGATAAAAGGCTCTACCAGCTTCTTTAAGGTTGCCGACCTGGCCAGGTCATTGCCTTTGTGGATAGGCTCCTCGAAGGTCTTGCGGAATTGTACTTCCTTACCCAGGTAGCCCGGATTGAGGAAGTTGAAGATGGACCACAGATCGCGCAGGCGGTTCTCGACGGGCGTGCCAGTCAAGGCGAGCCGGTGCGGTGTGGCGAGCTTGAGAATTGCGCGCGTCTGGGCGGCCTGTGGATTCTTGATGTTCTGGGCCTCGTCGACCACGACGCGATGCCACTTCAGACTCTGCAAGAGCTTTTCGTCCAGGCGGGCCAATGCGAATGAAGTCAGGACGACATCGTGTGTCTGACATGTCTCTGCGAAGGTCTGCTTGTCCTTTAGTCGCGCACTGCCTTGATGCACCAGCGTGCAGAGTTGCGGTGCAAAGCGCTCGATCTCCTTGCGCCAATTGCCGAGCACGGATGTCGGCGCAATCACCAGGGTTGGCGGTACGCTATCGGCCTCCTCCCGCTCCTTGAGCAGGCGGGCAATGACCTCCAGGGTTTTGCCCAGGCCCATATCGTCCGCCAGGCAGGGATTCAAGCCCAGGTTTTCAAGGTACTGTAGCCAGGCAACACCGCGCTTCTGGTAGTCGCGCAAGGTCCCCTGCAAGTTTTGCGGATCCTTAATGGGGGCAAACGCATTCTTGTCATGGAGCCGGGACAGCATGTCTCGCAGGCTTTGGTCGTGATCCCATTCCAGATCGTCCTCGGCCTCGGTCCCAATCTTCAGCATATTCAGGAGCGTGATCTCTTGCTCCTCGTGCTGGTGCGTCTGCCAAAACTGCAGGAGTTGCTGCATTTTGTCGCGATCCAGTTCCATCCATTGCCCTCGGAACTGAACCAGGGGTGTTTTCGCGTTGACGAGCTGCTGCCATTCCTCTTCCGTGACTACCTGGCCCCCAATCGACAACTGGTACTCGTAGGAGATGATCGTATTGAGACTGAAATAGCCATTACTGGTTGCAGTTGCTCCCTTGGGCGAACGCTGCGAGGTTTTGAGACGGACCTTCGCGCGCCGCCGTCCCTCGGGTGTCCACCACGCCGGGACGATCACGACGTAGCCCGCGTCTCCGAGCACCCAGGCGCTCTCCTTCAAGAACACGAACGCCTCGTCCATAGTGAGGCGGCACCTGGTCGGCTGGTCTGTGGCCAACCCATTCCAGACCGTGGGATAGATGCGTGCAGCATACCCCAGGGCCAGTAACAGATTTTTCTCGAAGTCCTGGCCGAAAGGCCGGGCAGCCTCAGCACGGGCCTTCGGATTGAGACGCCAGTACTCGTCCAGGCTCAGCTTGAGCGAGGGATCGCGCCTGGCCGCGACGAGAAAGTGCAGTTGCCAGTTGTCGATATCGGCGGGGGACGCCTCCTCCAACCGGAAACAGAGGGTAAAACCGGCCTCCGTGTGCGCTCTAGTTAAGTTCGTGCGCCAGGCCAGCCAGTGTTTGTAGTCCTCTAGTACGTCAGCTGAGGCTTGCGACAGGACCGGCCGGTACGGATAGACACACCCGTACAGGAGCGTATCCGCGATCTGCTGGTCGAATTTCGCCGTAAAGGGTGTCCCGGTGACGACGTTGTGCAGAAGGCACTCTGAGAAGTGGCGGAGCAAGGACTCTTTGTCAAACAACGCAGCGCCGTCCGGGCTGTTCATCCCTGCGGTACACACTCCCGGCATGGCGGCCACATAGCGCTGGATAGTCGTTTCATAGGTGTCGGACAGCAGCTCCCACGCGGGGTGAAGTTCGAAACTGGTATTGTTCTTCGTCCGCTTGCCTTTGCTCGACATGGACGGGAGTGCTCGATACTTCACGGCGGGGATGTACTGGTCTTTGGCGATAATACCTTTCATTGCCTGGGAGTACTGATACCAGAATAGGAGATCTGCTCCCAGTTGGAAATCCTCTGCCGCATGCAGGGCGATAAAATGGATGTCGTTCAGTGCTGTGATGATGTCTGGCACCTGGTAGCAACAGACCTGCCAGGGCGCCAGGTCAAATTCCATAGGCTCCTCCTCATCCACATAGCGCAGCAATTCGAAGGAGGGAGCGGGCTTGCCCGCAGCCGTCGGGAGCAGAAAGTATTTTATACACAAGGTACGCGCCAACGCATCAGACACGGGCTCCCGCAGGCCCAGTTTCTCCATGAGAAACGTGGCCAGGGCCGTATGCGCCAGGTGTCGGGGGTGAACGGCGCTGGCGCGACCCCGCGACATGCCTGATGGTGTATCCGTCTCTACCCACAGGTAGAAGGCCCCTCCCTGGATAAACTCGTGTGCGTCGTTGGGAATCCAGGTCCCGTGGATAACATGCATGCAGTACTCCTCGGTGAGCGACAATGTAATGGATATGCATCACAAGCAGATCCTCATCAGGAGTGGGTCAGCAACTCATCCGGTGCCAATGCTCACCTATACCGATATAATACGAGAAAATACGCATCACAGAAATGCCTTGCTATGACACATAGGATGTTTCATTATAGCATAGCATACCAACTCCGCTACTGTCGAACGTTCCTAGGTTATGTACTATATTGACTGCTCGGACATCTATCCTGTCATTTTACCCATAAGTTTTGCAGATTCCCCAAAACTTTGCTTCCTTTTTCCCCTCCAAAACCTTCCTTCCCACCTCTCGTAAATCCAAGATGTATTTCACTAACATGAGAAATCAGGACTTTTGAGGGATGTTACACAGGAAAGATGGCCTATTTTTCCGGCTTTTCTCTCATTTTATGCAGAGATAGAGATATACTAACAGCAAAATGATAATGATGCGGCTCATTGGGGGAAAGGTGAAATAGAAGGTGTGGAGGCGAATAGGCCATTCGAGGAGCGTTTCTGATATGAAGAGAAATAACCGAAATCCAGGCCAGTCCGAGAGGTCTCATCCTTTCTCCCGGCAGCAACTGCGAGGCAAAGGGCGCGGGCGCGAGCCTGTCTGCCTATCTCCTCTGCGCGTTGTCGTAGGCATTCTGGCGCTTCTGCTGTTGGTAATTTCGGGTATTGGCTCTCTCGCGGTGGTGAAGAACTCGTACGCGGTGAGCGAGTGCATCGTGCCTTTCCCTTGTCCATCCCCAACGCTAAGTCCGTCGCCATCACCATCACAGTCTCCCACAAAGACGTCGACACCCAGGCCGTCTCCCACAAAGACGTCGACACCCAGGCCGTCTCCCACGTCACAATCCATTTTGCCTCCGATTTCGTCGCCGACCACTGGAGCATCGCCGAGTGCAACGGCCATAGTATCGCCTACGGTGACCCCAACGGCCACCTCCACAGCAGTCACCCAAACGCCTGTCGCCAGCCCGACGAGTGCTCCGGCTATAACGGGAGGGAATACAGGGGACCAGACACCAGGCCAATCAGGAGGGTATGAGATTTCACGCGTGGCGGTGATTGTCGCAATCACTCTCCTGGGTCTGCTCCTCTGCCTGGGTATTGGCGTATTTGTCTTCCGCCGCATCCTTTTGCCGCAGACCAATGTGAAGCTGCCGCCGAGCGGCGCTCGTCCCTGGTCACGCACCCGCGTGCCCAATCCTGATAGCCTTGGAGGCAATAACAACTTGGCGAGAACGCAGGCAACCAGGAACGCCACCCTTGCTTTTGCTACGGCAAACAATAGCTTTGGTCCAGGCCCGAACGGTTTTGAGCAGTCCAATAACAGCTACGCACCTCCAAATGGATCTGTCGCAAATATGCAGCAGGGATTTGACCCGACAAATAATGGTTTGAACGCACCCGCACTCGCCGAGTTGGGTCCTCAAGACATGAATGGCCATCCTCCCAACGACTATGGGACGCCCAACAATGGCTTCTCGCCCACCAGTAGTGCCTTTAACGTCAGGTATGGGCCGCCTAATGACCCTTTCGCGTCCATGCAAGGTGACGCGCCTGGTGGGCTGGAAAGTCACGGGGGAAGTGGAAATGGGGACCATTCCTAAGCGAGGTCAAACCAAGTTGTACTGGTAACTATTCAGGCACCTGGCTCCCCGCCACCCCCAGTGGCTCATCTCTATGTGGAGTGTTGTGGCCTGTGCAGCCCGCGGCTGCACAGGCCACAACACTCCACATTCTTATCTTTGGTGGGTTGATTCAGTGAAAGATGTGATAAATAAGTCAGTGATGACGTATGTACCTTAGTTCATATGTAACTTAGTACATAATGGCGAGAGAGGAATAGCATGAGTATCTCGACGTTAGGCTATGCTCTATTGACACTTCTGGCACGAGGGCTTCTTTCCGGCTATGACCTGGCCCTGCGACAGAACTCCACCTTGACATCCTGGCACAGACGGAGTCCATTTTCGCCCTCTCTAATGGACATATCGGACTACGGGGCAACCTCGATGAGGGGGAACCCCTATGTCCTTCCTGGCACGTACTTGAATTCCGTCTACGAGTCGCTTCCTCTGCCCTATGTAGAAGGGGGATACGGCTACCCCGAGTCCAGACAGACGGTGATCAATGTCACGAACGGCAAACTCATGCGCCTTCTCGTTGACGACGAACCCTTTGACGTCCGGTATGGCGTGGTTCAGGAACACAAGCGGGTGCTCGATTTCCGCGACGGAGTACTCCGTCGCAGCGTCGGCTGGACCTCACCCACGGGGCGTACGATCAAGGTGTCCTCAGTACGGATGGTGTCGTTCACACAGCGGGCCATTGCGGCGATCAGCTACGAGGTAGAGCCACTCGATGCCCCGGTGAGCGTCGTTGTGCAGTCGGAACTGGTTGCGAACGAGGCGCTCCCGGACCTCGGCGGGGACCCACGGGTGAGTGCCGTTCCCGAGTCTCCGCTCGTGAGCGAGGAGCACCTGGCTGAGAACACTGCCGGGCTCCTGGTCCATCACACACGTGCCAGCGGCCTGCGCATCGGGGCGGCGATGGACCACCGCGTCGAGGGGCCACCCAGGACGATCATCGAATCCCAAAGTCCCCCGATATCGCCCGTGTATTCGTCGCCACACAGTTGAAGCTAGGGCCTCGACCCACCCAACCTCCAGGTCGCACACCCATCCCACGAAGATCGCGTCGGTCGTCATAACATTCGTTACACCATTACTGTCTCCAACTAAGGGGAAAAAGCAACGTATCTTATGCTTTTTCGCGAGAGCCACCAAAATGGCTCGTGGCCGTCAGGGTGAACATAGCTGCGGCTCGGATGTCTTGTGAGGACGAACCCACCAGCACCTCGAACTCCCCCGCTTCGGCCACCCACTCGTGTGCCAGATCATCGTAGTAGGCCAGGGCATCTCGACCAATCGCAAGCGTCACCGTCCTTCGCTCCCCTGGCTCAAGTTGGGCTTTGGCGAAGGCCTTGAGTTCTTTGTTGGGGCGCTGCAAGCGCGATTTCACATCTCGTAGGTACACTTGTATCACTTCTTTGCCTGCACGCTGCCCCGTGTTGAGTACATCAACCGACACCTGCAATGTGTCGTCCGGGCCAATCTCCTGGGCACTCAGTCGCAGTGTGCCATAGTCGAAGGTTGTGTAGGAGAGGCCGAAGCCAAAGGGGAATAGCGGCGCGATTTCTTTCTTCTCATAATAGCGATAGCCGATGAAGAGACCTTCCCCATAGTAGACCCTGCCGTTTTCACCGGGGAAGTTGAGGTAGGCGGGGTTATCCTCCAGGCGCAGCGGGAAGGTCTGGGGCAGTTTGCCTGAGGGATTCGTCTCCCCAAAGAGCACATCGGCAATGGCATTGCCGCACTCCTGTCCAGGATACCAGGCCTGTACCACCGCCTCCACAGATGAGAGCCAGGGCATGGTGATCGGAGAACCAGTGTTGAGCACCACGATTGTGTGTGGGTTGGCCGCCGCTACGCGCTCAATCAGCGTATTCTGCTTGCCGGGCAACTCCATATCTGGCCGATCGAAGCCTTCGCTCTGCCATTCGCCACCCAATCCGACACAGACGATGGCAACATCTGAGGAAGTTGCAAGGGCAACTGCCCGCTCGAGATCGTCGGCGCGAACCGGTGGGAGGCAGCCCAGGCGGGCAGCCGCTAGTGGAATAGCCTCGACCTTGGCAAATTCGAGTGTGAGCAGATACTGGTGTCCAGTTTGCAGGAAGACGATCGCCTGGACCTCCGTGCTGCCCATGCCAAAGTATTCTTCCCCAGGCGTCTGCTGCGTCCAGTTCTCGATTACCTCTTGCCCATCAATGATCAACCGGCTGCGTCCGGCGCTGACCAGTCCGAAGGTGTAGGAGCCGGTCTCTTGAGGCGTGAAGCGAGTCGTACAGCGAACCGAGAACTGGTGCGGGTTGACCCCTTGAGGGACATCATCGAACCACATCAACTCCGAGGTCGCTTTCGTCTCCTGCCAGATAGGAGCCCCTGTCAGATCGTTGTTATTGAAGTACTCGACGGTGAAGCCATGCTCGCTTCTCTGCTTGCCAGCCAGGAGTTGTCTGAAATCGAGTAAGGGCAGCAAACGGTAATTGGTGCAGCCCTGTTCGTAGTGCACGCTTACCAGGTCTCCAACCTGGGCCGCAATGCCCTCGAAAGGCGTAATTGCATAATGCGCATTGACCTGGGCACTGCCACCGCCCATGATCTGGGCCACCCTGGCATTGGGGCCAATCACCGCGATCGAGGTGAGGTGCTCGCGTTGCAGTGGGAGGATGTGCTGCTCGTTTTTGAGCAAGACGATACCTTCTGCAGCTGCTTCCCGAGCCAGTGCGCGATGTTCTGGCAGGTCGATGGCCTGCTCTGGCGCTGCTTGCGGATGCTCGAAGAGACCTGCTTTGACCAGCAATTGCAGTAAGCGGCGCACGCTCGCATCAATGGTCGCTTCCTCGACCACACCTTGCTCGACTGCCCGCAGCAATTGCTCCCCTCGCCAGCGAGGACTGGGCATCTCCAAATCAAGTCCGGCATTGACGGAAGCCGCTGTACTCTTGACTGCCTCATGCCAGTCAGAGACAACCACCCCATCAAAGCCCCACTCCTCACGTAAAATCTCGGTTAACAGATACGGGTTTTCCGTGGCATCGATGCCGTTAACCTTGTTATAGGCGGCCATAATGGTCCACGTTTTGGCCTCACGCACTGCTGCCTCAAAGGGCGGCAGATAGATTTCTCGTAATGCCCGTTCGCGCACCTCGGCGCTGATGCGAGTTCGCTCGAACTCCCCATCGTTACAGGCATAATGCTTGACCGAGGCGCCCACCCCTTCCCGCTGCAAGCCTGTAATATAGGCCACGGCCATTCTGGCGGACAGGTAGGGATCTTCGGAGAAGCATTCAAAATTGCGCCCACCCAGAGGAGAGCGCTGCATATTGACAGTTGGAGCCAGCAGCACCTGGGCGCCTTTCATTTTGGCCTCCTGCGCCAGTGCCTGCCCAATGCGTTCAATCAGGTCCAGGTTCCACGTCGAAGCTAACGAAATCTCTGCTGGGAAGCAGGTGGACTTCACACCACTGGTGAAACCTCCAGCTCCGCGAGCTCCATTGGGGCCATCTGTCATCTTTAATGAGGAGATCCCCAGTCGCTCAACCGAGACGGTGTACCACCCGTTTGTGCCGGCAAGCAGCGAGACTTTTTCCTGCAGGGTCATCTGACCTAACAGATCTTCTATGCTCTTACTCTTCATCTGTTCCTTTCACCATATTCATTATTAGCAAACATGAATCACTCGTCGTGACTCGATTCTACCTTTGTTTCAAGACATCTGCAAGATAGATGCGAATGAATATACTTGTGTCGTTCAGCAATAATGAACGTCATGCATACCTGGATAACATTCGACATGTGATATACTCTATATCAATACATATTTGACTATCCATCAGTCAATCCTTGGAGAACGCAATCATGTTCCCGGTTTTTGCGAGCAGTGGCCGCAAGACGCTTTCTAACGTCCAGCAGCGCACGACCCTTCCGAGTGAGTCGTCTATCGATGATCAACGTGTCCGCCATGTCCGTATAGCCATCCTGGGGTCGGGGTTCTCCGGTCTGGGGATGGCAATTCGGCTCAAACAACAAGGCCAGGAAGACTTCGTGGTGATTGAGCGGGCGTCAGACATCGGAGGGACATGGCGCGACAACACTTATCCGGGCTGTGCCTGCGACATTCCCTCGCACCTGTACTCCTTCTCTTTCGCTCTCAATCCGCATTGGAGTCGCTCGTACTCTCCCCAGCGCGAGATCTGGGACTATTTACGTCACTGTGCGGAACGTTTTGGCATCCTTCCCCACATTCAGTGGAACAGCGAATTGCTGGAAGCTTCATGGAACGAAGACGACCAATGCTGGCACATTACCACCACGCAGGGGCAGCTTATTGCTGATATCCTTATCCTCGGCAATGGGCCGCTCAGCGAACCGTCGCTTCCACCAATCCCCGGCATTGAGCGCTTCGAGGGGGTCCTGTTCCACTCGGCGCGCTGGAATCACGACTACGACCTTACCGGGAAGCGCGTGGCCGTAATTGGGGCAGGAGCATCAGCCATCCAGTTTGTCCCGCAGATTCAACCACGCGTCGGCCACCTCTCCTTGTTCCAGCGTACACCGCCCTGGATTCTACCCCGTCATGATCATCCGATTCCCTCCTGGCAGCGTGCGATGTTTCGTATCCTGCCCATCACCCAACGCTTTGTGCGCACCAGGATTTACTGGCGGAACGAGTTAACAGCGCTCGGGCTTGTCTACCGCTCCAGCATAATAGAGAAGGGCATGCAGCTCGCTCGCCGGCACCTGGCGGAACAGGTGCCAGACCCGGAGCTCCGGGCAAAGCTCACGCCTCATTATGTAATGGGTTGCAAGCGTATCCTACTGTCCGATGACTTCTATCCGGCGCTTACCCAACCCAATGTCGAGGTCATCACCAACCGGATTCGCGAGGTGCGGGCGAACAGTATCGTGACCGAGGATGGCCGAGAACACGAGATCGACACGATCATTTGCGGAACCGGCTTTCACGTGACCGACACGCAACTCCCCCAATATGTGCACGGACACGGAGGCCGATCACTCGCTGACGTCTGGCGCGCAGGCTCCTGCGCATATTTCGGGACGACCGTTGCGGGGTTTCCTAATCTGTTCTTTCTCATCGGCCCAAATACTGGCCTGGGTCACAATTCGATGGTCTTCATGATCGAGTCTCAGATCACGTATATCCTGGACTGCTTGCGCACGATGAAGCGGCGGAACGTGCGGGCTGTCGAGGTGAGGCCCAAGATTCAGGAGGCATTCAATACAGAAATGCAACAGCGGATGAAGAGAACTGTCTGGGCCTCAGGGTGTGTCAGTTGGTACCTTGATGCCAACGGGCGCAACACGACCCTCTGGCCTGGGTTTACCTTTGAGTTCCGGCGCAGGACACATCACTTCGATCCACAACACTACGACTTACTTCCTCAGCAAGCGCCTGCCCATGTCGGAAAAACCGAACGGCGCACTTCTGTGTGAGGCATATTTCCTGCCTTCCGACGAGCAATTTTCGTACTGCTTTCACCTGCCATAGTGTATTTACACTATATGAGCTCAGTATTTTGTGGTTTTCGCCTCTCATGCAGCACACAAAAATAGTGCGTTCTGAAGATGTATTTTGTTGCCCTGAACGCTACACTACAAACAGTAGGTCAGTTGATCACTTGCACGAAATGCTTGACGTTTAAACTAAAGGCAACATCCTTACGAAGAATTGTCTTAAGACAAACATCAATCTCGAACAGACCACTTAATTTGATGATGTGTTCAGCTCTATTTTCTGGAGGACAACATGGAAACTTATGATCGTTCGCGTCCTTTAGGGATCACTATCATTGCTGCTATATTAGGCCTTTCGGCTATTCTTGCCCTTTTGTTCCTCATACTAGGTTTAACCAGGGTAAGCATTGCTGGCACAGGTGCCGGAATGACTCCAGCTACTAGCATAATTCTCCTGGTTGCTTTAATTTTAGGATTTTTCGAGGTCGCGCTCGCATGGGGATTATGGACACTGAAACTCTGGGCCTATTGGACAACTGCAGTTATTGAGGCAATCCGTTTAATCTTTGGGTTGTATGATGTGTTTATACTGCGCGAGGCCGTTGTATCAGGAATTCTCAGCCTCATTATTCCGATTATCATCCTGGTCTATCTTTTTGCTGATCGCAGCGTACGTGCTGCATTCAGCACATCAAGTACATAGACTTGCCAGCTTGCACGGTCAAAACAGGATTCTATTCTCTATCAAGAGTACGCGATGGGATACCTATGCTGGCTACTTGTGATTTAACCTATGGGACTTGCCACAACTGTACTGTCCCATCTTCGCTGCCAGAGGCGATGGAATGACCATCGGGCGACCACACTACAGTTGTCACACCGCCTGAATGACCATGATAGATATAGTTAGTTCTCCCAGTGACGCTATCCCATACCTGCACTGTTTTATCACTGCTCCCAGATGCGATAGAATGACCATCGGATGACCATGCCACAACGCGTACATAGCTAGTATGACCACGGTAGATATACACGAGCTTGCCGGTAGCAGCATTCCATAGTCGCACCGTGTAATCATCGCTTGCAGAGGCAATATATTTGCCATTGGGTGACCATGATATAGCCTCCACTCCATTGGCATGGCCGCGAAAGGCGTGAAAGGTGTGCCCGGTAACAGCGTCCCATATCTGGATTGTGCCATCAGGGCCTCCGGAGACAAGGCGCTTACTATCAGGCGACCAAGCCACAGTCCAAATATACCAGCCATGTGTGCGATAGATGAGGGGATGTTTCCCGGTAGTAGCATCCCATACCTGCGCTGTATAATCAGTACTCGACGAGGCAATGCGTTCACCTCTGGACGACCATGCTACGTCAGTAATTCCACTAGAATGACCATGATAGATGTAAATGGATTTTCCTGTAGTGGCATTCCATACCCGCACTGCATTATCACTTGTAGGAGGGCCGCCGCTCACAGAGGGACCGGCAGTCGCAGAGGCAATGCGCGTGCTATCAGGCGACCATGATATAGCAGGTACTCCACCTGAATGACCATGGGAAATAAGCAGATCACTCCCTGTTTTAGTATTCCATACCCGTATGGTACTGTCATTGCCACCAGAAGCAATATATTTGCCATTGGGTGACCATGATATAGCAGTCACTTCACTAGCATGACCACGGTATGTGAGGAGAGTATGACTATGAGTGGTGATCATTGAGGGCTCTCTCCGCGTCAGCAGCCACGCAACAATGCCACCACCTGTAACGACCAGCACTGGTAGACTTGCTATGATAGCACGCCTTGAGATGCGTCTTGTGGACGAGCGAGGTATCCCCACTGCAGGCCGTCGACTAACCACCGCCGCTCGTACGTTTCTCGTCAATGACGGACCCTGCGGTGTACCTGCCAGGGGAGGCGACAACAAGTAGCGAGGTATTCTCACAGCAAGCCGTCGACTGATCACTGCCGCTCGTACGTTTCTCGTCAATGACGGGCTCTGCGGTTTATCTGCCAGAGGGGGCGACGACGAGTCAGGTGGTCCAGTCAAGCTGAACTGAGCAGATGAGTAGGGTTGTGCTGGCTGGCTGACCTGCTCTAAGGCATTGGCAAAGGCCAAAAGATTGGCAAAGCGACTTTCGGGATCTTTAGCAAGCGCCGTCAGCACTACTTCCTCGACATCAGATGAGATGGCAGGGACCTTTGTACGCAAGGGAGGAGGGGAAGCAGACAGATGCTGCTCAGCTATCTCGCTCAAAGACCCAGAAAAGGGGAGTTCTCCAGACAACCATTCGTAGACCATAACCCCCAGCGCGTACTCATCGCTGAGAGGACATGGTTGCCCTATGATTTGCTCGGGAGCTAAATATGCCGTTGTGCTATTCTCTATCTTCTTAGTGGGAGAGATGGACGAGATCAAGGCGAAACTAAAATCACTCACCAGGACCTGGTTATTGCTTCCCAGCAAGATATTCCCGGGCCTGACATCGCCATGGGTAAGCTTTTGGAGATGAGCAAAGTGCAATGCTTCAGCGATATGCCTGACATAAGGTAGAACAGTCGTGAGCGGTAGTTGAGAGCCTATGGGATGACGCTGGTACAGAGTCCCCTTAGGCGCATACTCCATGAAGAGGAAAGGAAACCTATTCTCCTGTTGCACTATTCCAATTTCGGTAACTCTTATGATGTGTGGATGCACCAGACCTGTGATAGCACGTGATGCGAGGATAAAGTACTCCTGTTCAGTTTCAGATAGCTCAACCCGCAGCACTTTGAGAACACGCTGATTATAGGGAAGACTACCTTCGGTGAGATAGACTTCGGTGAAAGTCGTACGTCCAAGCAGACGAACCACACGCTGGTTGCCGAAGTATTGCCCCACTAAATTGGCCATCTGCGTACTCCTCCTCTGCGCTTACTACACAGGCAATTGACGTGGCAATGATTACAGCACTTATGCTTGAAGGAACGAAAAAGCATATCAATGATACTTATATACATTTGCATCTTTTGGCATGACAGCTCTGGCAGATCGAGCCATAAACCAATGGTAGAGCACCTGCGCCGCGAGCCGACAACGTAGGTCAAACGGTGGGAACGCCCACGCCCAGACAAATACACCTACGATGTGTTGATCGTTCATCAAATTTAAAAGAGCCGCATTGTACGCTGCTGCTTGTTCCACCTGGTCAGTTCGCGCGTTAGTGAAGACCTCCCAAGGATTGTAGAGGGCATCCGAACTGTCACGATAGGCGATCTCTGATATTAATAAAGGTTTACCGATCTGGACAGCAAACGCATCTAAGAGCTTTCCAATAGTTGCTTGCCAGAGCGCCGGAAGGGTAATCGGGTCCAGTTGCTGTGGCGTATCTGTCAACGGGGTATAGACTGAGACGCCGATGGCACTCAAATAGCGATGATGCAGCCATGATGGAAGTGGATAATAGAGTGATGACCAGTTGATGTCGTAGGTGAGCTTGCCAGGGAAAACTTGGTGTACGCGCTCAATTAACTGATTCCATAGCGCTGGGGCCGCTGGCTGTAGTAGTTCATATTCGCTACCAATTGCCAGTTCTTCTGCTCCGCCCTGTGCGGCTGCTACAATATAAGGCTTAAATGCGATCCAATAATTATCAAACCAGGCCTGTGCCAATTGTAGAGTAGGAAATTGGATGTTACCAGACCAGGACCTTGCACCATCCACAGTCAACTGCGGGAACACAAACACGTGGTAGTGCATAAGCCGTGCTGCACGTATCCCTTCTCTGACAGCCTGCGGTGTTGGGGTAGCCTGACCTGCCTGCACCTGTGTTGAGATTAATGAAGGTTGGTACAAATTAATGGACATTCCTACCCACTGCGCTGCTGTCTGCTTCTGGATCTCGTGAAGCCCAACTAACCAGTTCGCGTCTTTTGTGCTATATCCTGTGCTTCCCCATTGTGGAAAGATCACCCCTGTTTGGTAATCGACTCGTTGTATTCCCGAGCCAGGCTCATTTGCATCTGGAATCGTTCGCTGTGGCATGCATGATTGGTATCTAGCAGAAGTCCCCTGAAATGCCGCTGTATTGATAGTCCAGGGACTACTCCAACTGAGTAGTAACCACTGAAAGCTGATTCCTAGCAGCAGTACAGCCGTCCCATATCTTAAGGTGGCCTGCCGTGCCCTGAAGCCAGGAGTTACCGGCCTATGGATCAACTCCTGTCTTTTGTATGGAAGAGATCGACTCACATGTTTCGGGGTCGTTTTCAGGAGAATACGGAAAATGGCGAGTTCACCCAGAACTACAATTTCTAACGCAACCAACAATCGGTTCCAATTGTAAGGGAAAATTAAACTCAACAATATCATCAAAGGAACAATAATGTAGAGCATCATGACCACTACCGCACCCGATGCGTACTTCAGAAGTTGCGCTATCTCATAAAGATTGCTCCTCTGCTTCAACCAACTACCTGGATGCAGAATCTTCTGGGCTTGCATAGTTTTAGGGGTAGGCTGCCAGGAGGCCTTGCGATTTCCGGCTAGCCACTGGATTACTGCCCAGAAGCCAGCGCCACTTTCCACAACACCACCAATAGGAGCCATCACCAGTACTTGCATTACTTCAATCCAGCGCCCACGTACAGACAAATGCCAGGCATTGGATAGGTTGTACCAGGCTCCTATAAGCATCGAATTGAGCCACAGAAAGCTGACAAAGACTAGCCAGCACATAACAGGTAACGGCAACGGCAGATAGCCTTGTCCTGAGAGGACTACCCCGACCTGGTAGAGCAGATAGAGGAGGGAAAATGCTCCCGTTGGCAACCCAAGCGCAAATGTCAGGATGCGATATTCGGTCGCCCAGACCAGGTGAAAGCGCCTCTTCCAGGACAAACGGTGGAATTCCGGTGCCTGCTGCATGATTGTAATGCCTTGCAGCACCCCTATAATCCAACGATAGCGCTGCTTAAAAGCACTCTTGAGTGTAAATGGGGGTTGCTCAAGCATGATGCTGCCGTGCCAGCCAAAAATCTCTGGCCCAAATCGCAGATACGCCTGCACCCCAAAGACGTAGTCCTCTGCTATAAGTGGTTGGCCATCGAGTGTACCTATATCCCAACCAAGCGCATTCTCCAAATCTTCGTCAACAACGAGATTTGAACCATGAAGGTGCAGCGGTGTACCATTCTCCATGACCTCACGACACTCAAAGCAACCTATCGGGCGATTAGCTTCCATGGCCCGGCAAATCATACTGGCATCACGATACTCTAGCGGGTAGTAAATGGGCCCTTCGCTCAGTTGTTTAGAGGTGTTTGCAAGATAATGGATGAGCTTCCTTAGTTCGCCAGGCTCCATCACACTTTCTTCGTCATAGTGAACGATAAAGGTGCGGCCTAATTGACGATTGAAGCCGCGCCGCCTCAACTCGATCATATAATGGAGAGATCGGGCTTTTAGCTTCGTCCTGTTTGGAGTCACATATTCGTGGGGTACCAGGAGCGCAAAGGCTTGTACTGGAAAGAAAGGCTCCGCGAAATCTTGTTCCAGGAGCGCCTTTTGCTCCTGCGACTCAGTCACCACCTCTATACTGAGTTTGTCACAATACAACTCCGGAGCTTCCCTGGCAAGCTCAATAATGTTCTGAATTCCCCGGCGGATAACTCTGGTGCTATCTGGTAATCCTCTCGTCGTTATTTGTATCTTCACAAAAGGGATGTGTGGAAGTACTTTGACATCATTGGTTGTAATCACTCTCAACTGACGGTATCGAGACCAATGAAAGAAAAAGCTATGAAAGTAGAAAAGGTAACGGATTCCAATAATGCTGGCAAATATCACTGTTAGATAACCAATGAACTTGCTGCATTCGCCTGCCATATCAACCATGAAAAAAAACTGCCCCATTTATCTATAACAGCTCTTCCTAATCTTCATTCTATTTCACAATCCAATGGTTGAACATCCTTTCTCTCTTTATTCTATCGGCTAGTTGATCACAAGCAAACACTCTCGAATTAGATCGGTTTTTGTTCATTCAATGTCTATGCAATACACTCTGGCTCGCCCTAATATAGTGGAGTAGAGAAACTCAAAAACACAATTCACGATGCCATATCGATTGTTGTGTAACGGTGTACAACGAGAAGATGCTAAAT
>JACZCU010084749.1_pt1 | contig 29661 bp, 10 predicted proteins | sample 8641851 | NCBI WGS metagenome assembly JACZCU01 (sample SAMN15324605, study PRJNA640507) | soil metagenome | isolation source: monocropping sugarcane control | place: China: Luxin town, Laibin City, Guangxi Province | collected 2019-07-25 | depth 10cm m | reverse complement strand
TCACCGGAACGAGAGGCTGCGTTCCCGACACCGTAACGTATGGGATCCCATAGATCGGCGCGTCGGCATCCCCGCTATCGCCGCCGAAATCGGGATGCATCCCCTTCGATGCGCCGATGAAATTGAGGAACGCCGCGCTGTTCGGATCGACAGGCGCGTTGCTGATGTCGACGTTCCACCAGTTGTCCGGCGGAAACAGCGGCAGCGGTTCCGGCAGCGCGCCGCCGCGCGTCGGTTGTGCGAACAGCGGACAACAGAGAACGAACAGTAGTGCGAGGCGTTTCATCGTCGTCGCGCAATCGACGCGACGATTGGCAGTCCGACGAACGGAATGTGCCCGGCGAGTTGAATCCACCAGCGAACTGTGATGTTCGGCGGACGATGTGCGAGCGTCGGAATGACAAGCAGCGACATCACCAGCCAGATCAACGGTCCGTAGCTCGCAGCGATGATCACGATGCCGTACATGGTGTTCGTGACGCGCTGCAGCGTTTGTGATCGCGCCCACAACAACAGAAAAATTGCCGACCAGAAAAACGCGACGGCGACATGCATCGCCAGCCCGATCGCGATCGCGCGCGTGCCGCCGTTCAGCGCCTCTTTACCGACGAGAACAGTCGCGACGCCTTGCCAGAGACGTGCGAACGTCGAGTCGTAGAACGCGATCGTCAGAATCGTCGAGAACAATCCGTCGACGATCGACGTCAGCACTCCCGCGCGAAGCAGACGACGCCACATCACGACATCGATTCCGGCCGCGCGTGACGCGGTTGATACACGCCTAACTTCCCGCCGCCCGGAAGCGTGATGCGCGTGAGCAAACCCCATCCCGCGTTGTTCACCGGCTCGCACGCGATGTTCTGCGATTGCATCTTTGCAACGAAGGCGTTGATGTCATCACACATCAAATACAACTCGTGATGATCATTCGCGTCGCCTGGATGCACCGCCACTTCCGCGGGCGGCAATCCGAAGATCAACCACCCATGACCGACATCGACGTGCGGTAGGCCGAGGACGTCGCGAAGGAACGCGCGGTCCGCCTCGGCGTCACGACTGTAGATGATCGAATGCGCACCGGTGAGCATCGTCTCGCCTCCTTTGTTTTGAAGGTTCCGATTATCGCTTGCGATCGATCATGCACCCACGACGACCGCACCTACGAAGCTGCAGTACGTGCCCTAGCGAAGCAACCAGAGCAGGCGGCCGTGCCGTCGTGATGTGACTCACGTTCGAAATCTTGCTGTGGCCTTACATTCCTGTCGGGTTCCCCGAATTCACAAGTTATTACCAGCTACAATCCGCGACGGGTCCTTTTATCCGAGCTTGCGAGGCATCCGTGCGCGATGGGTCCGCGTCACGTGTGTCGTTGTCTGAGGAGAGTTCATGAACCGTGTGAGATTTGGTGGGGTTCTGGCGGTCATCGTGTGTCTCTCGCTTCCGATCTTCGGAGCGAGCTACACCTCAGCGCAGTCCGGTGACTGGAGCGCGCCCGCCACATGGGGCGGCAGCGTTCCGATTTCCGGCGACACCGTCACCATCACCAGCAACCACGTCGTCACCGTGACGGACGCCCAAACCATCGCCAGCGTCACACTCGACTCCACCTCCGGCAACAAGATGCTCGTCATCGATGGCACCGGCACGCTCACCATCGACGGACTCGCCAACGCACTCGTCCTCAACGCACCAGCACCCGGCTCCACGAACATCGTCCGCATCAACGGCGGTGGCCTCAGCGTACAGAACGGAGATCTCAGCATCACCGGCGGCGCCAGCAGCGCATCGAAACTCGAGTTCACGAGTCTCGGCGGCAACGTCGACATCGCAGGCAATCTCCTCTTCGCCGGCACCGCGGCCAACGCCGTCGTCGACTACGGCACCGGCGGCGCTCCCGGCACCATCCTCCTCGGCGGTGACCTCGGCAACGGCGGCACCATCACCACGACCACCAACAGCGTCTTCGAGCTCGATGGCTCCGGCGCGCAGACCATCAACAGCTACACCTTCCAGAACTTCAACCTCAACAAACCGTCAGGCACCGCAACACTTAACGGCTTCATCACCGTCAACGGCGATCTCGACATCAGCAGCGGACTGCTCGACGACGGCGGCTACCAGATCAACCTCAATGGCGGCGGAACCTCGAGCATCTACATGGGCGGCTCCGGTGTGCTGAAACTCGGCTCTGCCGCCAGTGCCACCTCCTTCCCGACTCCGTACAGCAGCATTTCCCTCAATCCCAGCAGTGCCATCGTCTATCACTCCGGCATTGCGCAGACCGTGAATGCCGCCGTTCCGTACGAACGCCTTTACCTCGCCACGTTAGGCGGCTCCGTCACGCATACCGTGTCCGGCCCGCTCAGCGTCAATCAACAACTCGACATCACCGACAACGGCAGCAACACCGTCACGTTGTCCCTTGGCAACAACAACCTCGACGTCGGCGACATCAGTGGCGACGGCGACATCACCGCGGCCACGAATCAAATCAACGTCTCCGGCAACTGGGGATCGAGCGTCACGTTATCGCCCGGAGCAAGCGTCGTCGTGTACGACGGCATCTCCGTGCAGAACGTCGCGCCCACGACCTACTACAAACTCAGCATCGCGAAAGCCAGCGGCACTGCAACCCTCGGCGGCTCGACCACGGTCAACGACGACCTCGCCATCATGAGCGGCACACTCGCGACCGGCGGCAATGCGCTCAGCATCGGCGATCAGTTCACGATCAACGGCACCTTCGATCCCGGCAACGCCATCGTCACGATGAGCGGCGACCTCAGTTCCACCGGCACGATCCTCACGTCGAACGCAACCTTCAAATTCAACGGCACGTCGACGCAGCTCATCAGCTCCGCATCGAACGTCACCGTCGGCACACTCGAAGACAACAACGCGAACTTCGTCACGCTCGACGGCAGCGCCGTCTACACCATCAACTCCGCACTCAACCTGTACGGCGGCGTGTTGATCGCCAACGGCGCCGCGGGCAAGTTTGTCGTCGACGTGCTCGCGACCGTCAATCGCACGACTGGCTGGGTCGCGGGCTATCTCACGATGGGCATGAACCCAGCGCCCGCGCGACGCTTTCACGTCGGCACCGCCACGCCTCCGGCGTACCTGCCCGTCGATGTCGACGCCGGATCCGCGGGGCTCTTCACCATCACCGCGCAAAACGGACAACATCCCGACCGCACCGGCGACAACATCCTCGAACGCTACTGGAGCGTCGCCGCCCCGACGACCGTCTCGACCGTCGACAGTCTCTCGTTCTTCTACAACGCCAGCGATGTCGTCACCGGCAGCGAGACGCAGTACATCCTCGCGAGTTACAACCCCGGCACACTCACCTTCACGCACTACAGCCCCGTCAACGTCGTCACGCACAACGGCATCGCCGGCACTCCGGTCTCGTTCATCGAAGACTGGGTCGTCGGACAACCCGGCTCACTCGCCGCCGCATCGAAGCTCGCCATGACCAGCATCAACAGCGGCTCGAATCCAACCGCGAACGTGCCCTTCGACGTGCTCGTCACCGCGGTCGATGACAGCGGCTTCGCGACCGAAGTCTTCGACGACACCACCGTCACGCTGAGCGAAACCGCCGGTACCGGCACACTCGGCGGCACGCTCGTTGGCGTGATCACGAGCGGCAACAACAACGTCCTGATCAGCGGCGTCACGTACAACCAGGCCGAAACCGGCTTGCTGATGAGCGCGACCGCGAGCGGCGGCGACGCACTCGCGTCGTGCACGACGTCGTGGGCCGTTGATGCCGCACCGAGCACCATCACCGTCACGAATCTCAACGACAGCGGACCCGGCTCGCTCCGCGCCGCAATCACCGACGCGAACAGCGGCGCATGCACGTCGCCGTGCACGATCGGCTTCAGCGTCGCCGGCACGATCAATCTCTCGAGCGCATTGCCGGTCATCGCCGCGAGCAATCTCACGATCGACGGCTACACCGCGCCCGGCGCGCAAGCGAACACGAATGCATTCGGCGTCGCATCGGATGCCGTGATCGTGCTCTCGCTCAACGGCGGCGGCAGCATCGCCAACGGTTTCGACATTCAGGAAACGTTCGTGAAGATCAGCGGCTTCGCGATCGGCGGCTTCACCGGCGCCGGCGTGAAGTTCACCGGCGACAACTCCGGATCGATGGTCACGGGCTGCCACATCGGCGTCGATACCAGCGGCACGACGATCAACGCGAATGCGTACGGCGTCGTGTTCGATGCATCGACCGAAGCGAGCATCGGCGGCGCGCTGCCCGCGCAGCGAAACATCATCAGCGGCAACACGTTCGACGGCATTCACACCACGAACGCCGCGAACACGATCTCGATCACCGGCAACTACGTCGGCACGAACAAAGCGCTCACCGCGGCGCTGCCGAATAACACCGGCGTGATGGCGTGCAGCGGCTGCAGCGTGACGATCGGACAGAGCGGCACCGGCAACGTGATCTCCGGCAACAGCGGGACCGGTCTCGCGCTCTTCGGCAACGGCGTTGACGTCAAGGCCAACATCATCGGCGTGGCCGGTAACGGCACGACGGCGATTCCGAACGCCGACGGCATCACGATCGTCGCCGGTGCAACACTCAACACGATCGGCGGATCGTCGCCGTCGGACATCAACACGATCGCCGGCAACACGCAGAACGGCATCCTGATCGACGGCAGCGGCAACACGATCGAGAACAATCGCATCGGTCTCGCGACTGACGGCACGACCGCGCTCGCAAACGGCGGCTCCGGCATCAAGCTGCAAGGCACCGCATCGAACAACACGATCGGCCAGGCATCCGGCAACACGATTGCGAACAACACCGGCGATGGCGTGACGCTCATCGGTACCGGCATCGGCAACGCGATTCGCCGGAACTCCATCAAAGCGAACGGCAATCTCGGCATCGATCTCGGGGATGACGGCGTCACCAGCAACGACGCAACCGACAGCGACACCGGTCCGAACAACAAGCAGAACTTCCCAACGATCAACTCGGCGCAGTACTCCGCCGGAACGCTCACGCTGACGACCTCGATCAACTCGTCATCCGCGGTCAGCGCGGGCGCGATGATCTTCGATGTCTACAAGGCCGACGCGTCTGCAACACCGCAAGGCTACGTTCACCTCGGCGCGTCGAACTGTCTCGGAGGCAACGTCTTCGCCAACGCGTCGTTCAACATCACGTCGGCGGCGACGGTCGGCGACAAGATCGTCATGACCGCAACCGTCTACAGCGACGGCGCGTGCACGACGGTCAGCGAAGGCACGTCCGAGTTCTCACCTGCCGCAACGATCAGCGGCGACATTCACTGGATCGCAGGTACCGGCAACTGGGAGACCGCAGCGAACTGGAGTCCGGCGGTTGTTCCGACTGCAGCCGACAACGCGATCATCGACGCGAGCGGCGCCTACACCGTCACGATCAACTCCGCCGCAATCGCGCGCAGCATCACGGTCGGCACCGGCACGAGCGGCACGCAGACGTTGAGTCTCGCCCCAGGCAGCACGTCGCTCACGATCTCCGATCCGAGCTCGGTCACGACGACGGGCGTGCTGATTCACAGCGGACTCACGCTCACCGGCAACGGCGGCCTCGATGTCTACGGCACGTTCGAATGGAACGGCGGCACGATCAGCGGCGCCGCGGGCTGGAACATCAAGACGGGTGCGACGCTCAACATCAACACCGCGGCCGGCAAGGCGCTGAGCCAGCGTCTGCTCACGATCGATTCCGGCGGCACCACGAACTGGCTCGGCGGCGCGATCTCGCTCGGCTCAGGTGCAGGCATCGACAACTTCGGTCTCTTCGAAGCGAAGACCGACGCGACGTTCAGCGACAGCGGCTCCGACGCGGGCTTCGACAACTTCGGCACGTTCCGCAAGAGCACGACCGCGGGCTCGACGAGCTTCAGCAGCGTCGACTTCAATCACACGTCCGGCACGCTCGACATTCAAACCGGCACGTTCAATCCAGGTGGAGGGACGTCCACCGCCGCCATCAGCATCTCCAGCGGTGCGGAATTCCTGATGGACTCCGATACGTACATCTTCGGCTCCGGCAGTAATGCCACCGGCCTGGGCAAGGTGCACGTCACCGCGGGCACGCTCACGCTGAACGGCAACATCACCATCGATCATCTGCAGTTCGACGGCGGCATCGTGGACGGCACCGGCCTCGTGGCAATCGGCGCAACAGGACAGTGGTTCTGGACCGGCGGCACGATGTCCGGCAGCGGCACGACGCAGGTGCCGACCGGCGCATCGCTCACGGTTTCGGGCACAAGTGCGAAGTCCCTCACCACGCGCACGATCTCGATCCAGGTCGGCGGTCAGATGAATCTCGGCGGCAGCGGCACGCTGAATCTGTCGTCGGGCGGCAACATCTTCAACAACGGCACGCTCGACAATCTCTCGGATCTCAACATCAGCGACGCGGGCTCCGACGGCGGCATCAACAACACGGGTCTCTTCAAAAAATCGGCGGGCGCCGGTTCGACGAATCTCGTCAACGTATCGATGACGAACGCCGGCACGATCCAGGTGCAAAGCGGCACGCTCAATCCGTCGATCCTCGGCAGCACCGGCGCGATCGTGCTCACCGGCAATCTCGTCATCGACTCCGATACCGTCACGCTCAGCGGCGCGAGCGATGTGAGCGGCACCGGCTTGCTGCAAGTCGCGGGCGGCACGCTCACGCTCGACAACGTCGACACGATCGCAAACTTCGAGCTCACCTCCGGCACGCTCGACGGCACCGGCACGCTCAACGTCGGCACCGCAAGCTGGAGCGGCGGCACGATGTCGGGACTCGGCATCACGAACGTGCCGGGATCTGCAACGCTCACGATCAGCGGACCGACCGCGAAGAGTCTGCAGCGCACACTCAACATCGCGATCGGCGGAACGGTTTCGATCACCGGCGGCGGCACGATCAACCTGAGCACCGGCAGCAGCATCTCGAACGCCGGTCTCATCGACATCACCGTCGGCGTGATCTTCAACGATGCCGGTTCCGCGGGCGACATCACGAACAGCGGCACGTTCAACGTGAACTCCGCGGGTCCTGTGCAACTCACCGGCGTCACACTCGGCGGCAGCGGCACGATCGCACTCGGCACGAGCAGCTTCCTCTCCGTCGCCGATGGAACGCAGGCCGGACCAATCACGCTCGGCACGAGCGCGGTGTTCTCGATTCCATCGAGCACCTACACGTTCGCGAACGGCACGAGCATCAGCGGCACCGGCACGGTGAACATCGCCGGTGGCCAGCTCGACGTGACCGCGACCTCGCTCAACATTCCGATTCTCAATCTCAGCGTCGGCACGTTAGGCGGCACCGGCATCGTAAACATCACCGGCAACTCCGGCTGGCTCGGCGGCACGATGTCAGGCAGCGGCACGACGAATGTCGTCAGCGGCGGCCTGCTCAACATTCAAGGCAGCGGTGGAAAAGCAATCGCGACACGCACGCTCTCGACGAGCGGCGCAGGCACGATCCAGGTCAGCGGCACCGGCACCATCAACGTCTCCAGCGGCGCGAGCATCAACAACGCCGGCACGCTGCAAATCAACGCCGATAACATCTTCAACAACGGCGGCGCCGCGGGTGCGATCACGAACACCGGCACGATCACGAAGTCCGCGGCAACCGGCACGACGTTCTTCACCGGCGTTCCACTCGTCAACAACGGCGGCACGATCGAGATCCTCGACGGCATCATCAACGCCGGCGGCGGCTTCTCGCAAAGCAGCGGCACGTTCCGCGTACGTCTGAACGGCACCGTCCCGGGCGCGCAACACGGACAACTCATCGCCAGCGGCACGCCGTCGCTCGCGGGCACACTCGACGTCACGCTCAACGGGCCGTATCAGCCGATCGGCGGCGATCTGTTCCGCGTCCTGAATGCAACAGCGCACACCGGCGACTTCTCGGTCTACAACCTCCCCCCGCTCGCGAACAGCAGAACGTGGGGCAGCATGTACGACGCGACCGGACTGGTGCTGAAGGTGAACGGCACGACCGATCTGTCGATTGCGAAGTCGGCACCGTTCAACAACGTCGCGACCGGCGGCGCGATCCCGTACTCACTCGTCGTCACGAACAACGGTCCCGACTCCGCAGATGGCGTGGTCGTAACCGACACGCTTCCCGCGGGCCACACGGGCATCAGCGCGAACGGCACCGGCTGGACGTGCAACGTGGTTTCGCTCACGGTCACGTGCAATGCGAACGCGGCACTCAGCCTCGGCACCGCACCGACGATCACGATCAACAGCACCGCGCCGACGACGCCGCAAACGTTCACGAATACCGCGAGCGTCTCGACGATCACGAACGATTCGAACAACACGAACGACAGCGCGAACTGGATGATCACGGTCGACGCGAATCAGGCCGACATCAATCTGACCGCGACGGGTCCGGGATCATCGGTTCCTACGGGCAACAACTTCCAGTTCGACTTCCTCATCAAGAATCTCGGGCCGCAAACCGCGACGAGCGTCACGTTCAGCGCACCGATTCCGCCCGCGCTCACGTACAACAGCGCCGCGCCCGATGCGGGCTCGTGCAACTTCAGCGCGAACACCGTCACGTGCAACGTCGGCAATCTCGTCAACGGCGGTCAGGTGCACGTGATCGTCGATCTCACCGGCAACACGACCGGCACGCACACCGTGACCGCAACCGCGAGCGCGACGGAAGGCGATCCGATTCCGAGCAGCAACTCGACCGCGGCGAGCGTCACGATCGCGGGCAGCTCGCTGATCGTCACGAACACGAATGACAGCGGTCCGGGCTCACTGCGTCAGGCACTGCTCGACACGAGCACCGCGTGCAACACGTTGCCGTGCACGATCGCGTTCAACATCGGCGCGGGTCCGTTCGTCATCACACCGGCAAGCGCACTGCCCGCGGTGTCGACGCAGATTCTCGTCGATGCCACGACGCAGCCAGGCTACGCGGGAACGCCGATCGTTCGATTGAGCGGACAAGGTCTGCAACTCAGCGGCACCGGCGCGGCGGTGAAAGGTCTGTCGATCACGAACGCGACATACGCGATCGACATCAGCGGCAACAGCAACACCATCGAGTCGAACTACCTCGGCCTCGATCTCAGCGGCAACGTTGCCGCGAACACCACCGGCGTGCGCGTGACCGGTTCGTCGAACACGATCGGCGGCACGACCGCGGCGCAGCGCAACATCATTTCCGGCAACACCGACAGTGGCGTGATTCTCACGACGTCCGCGAACAACAACGTCGTCGCGGGCAACTACATCGGAACGGATCCTTCCGGTTCGTCCGCGCGTCCGAACGATCGCGGCGTGCAGATCCTCGATGGCTCCGACAACAACACGATCGGCGGTGCGACGACCGCGCATCGCAATCTCATCTCCGGCAACACAACGTACGGCATCTACATCGAGGGCTCCGCGCCTGCGGCATCGCCGGACAACAACTCGATTCAGAACAACTGGATCGGACTCGATGTCAGCGGAACCACGATTCTTTCGAACGCCAGCGCAAACGTGAAGCTGATCAACTACGCGCTCGGCAACCACGTCGGCACGAACGGCGCCGGCAACGTCATCGCGGGATCGAACTTCGGCGTGATCGTGAATGCCGACGGCAATTACGTCTACGGCAACACGATCGGACTGGCGTCGGACGGCGTTACGCCCGCCGCAAATACGACCGGCGGCATTTTCATCAACGCCGCGAACACGTTCGTCGGCAGCATGACCGCGGGCGAAGAAAACGTGATCGCATCGAACGGCGGCTACGGCATTGGCGTCGGCGGCGGCAACGCAAACTCGTTCCTCGGCAACTCGCTGCATGACAACGGCGGCATCGGCATCGATCTCAATACCGACGGCGTGACGCCGAACGATGCGGGCGACGCCGACACCGGTCCGAACGGCTACCAGAACGCACCGGTCATCACCGATGTCGCGATTCTCGGCGGCGGCGACATTCGCATCGCCTACAACATCGACTCCAGCAGCGCGCCGAGCGGCGTCGGCAGCGTGATGTTCGAATTCTTCAAAGCCGATGCGAGCGGCGAAGGCAAAACGCACCTCCTCTTCAATTGCATCGCCGGCAACAACCTCGGCATCGGCACGTCGTTTAGCGCACCGAGTGTCGTCGCCGGTGATTCGATCGTCGCCACCGCAACGACGTACACCGATTCGTCGTGCATCACGCTCGCGGACGGCACGTCGGAATTCTCCGCTCCGTTCATCGCCGCGAACTGCACGCCGCCCGCGGTGACGATCACCGGTCCGACGACGTACTGCGCGGGCGCCGCAAACATCACGCTCGACGCGGGCGCAGGCTTCGACACGTATCTCTGGAGCAACGGCGCCACCACGCGCACGATCTCCGTCGCACCGGGAACGACGACGAATTACAGCGTCACCGTCACGAACGCGATCGGCTGCCCGAACACCGCCACGCACAACGTCTCGGTCATCACCACACCAACGCCGACGATCACCGGCCCGACAGCGACGTGCGCATCGTCGCCCGTCACGCTCGATGCTGGCGCGGGCTACGTGAGCTACGCGTGGAGCACCGGCGCGACGACGCAGACGATCACGGTCTCGCCGAGCAGCACCACGACCTACACAGTCACGGTCTCGAACGGCGGCTCGTGCAATGCGAGCGACTCGCACATCGTGAACGTCACCGCGAATCCGGTCGCCAGCGTGAACACGCCTGCATCGGTTTGCGCGAACGGCACCGCGAGCGCGAGCGTCGCACCGATCGCAGGCGCGACATACGTGTGGTCGATGTCGAACGGCACCATCACCGGCGGCGCCGGCACGAACGCGATCACGTTCACCGCGGGCGCAAGCGGCAACGTCACCCTCAGCGTGAACATCACCTCGGGCTCGTGCGCGAGCAACAGCGGTGTGATCAACATTCCGATCACATCCGCCGCGAGTGCCACGATCATCGGTCCGACTACCGTCTGCGCGCGCACGCCGTTCGTGCTCGATGCGGGCGCGGGTTACACGAGCTATCTGTGGAACACCGGCGAGACGACGCAAACGATCAACCGCGTTCTCAACAGCGGCTCGCAAACGTACTCCGTCACCGTGACCACCGCGGGCGGTTGCATCGTCTCGACGTCGCACAACGTGAGCGTCTCGTCTGATCCAAAAGCGAACATCACCGCAACCAACTCCGCCGCACCGAACACGACGCTGAATGCATCGATGCTGTCGCAACCCGGCGCGACGTATTCGTGGTCGATCACCAACGGCACGATCCTCAGCGGCAACGGCACGAACGCGATCACGTTCAAGACCGGCGCATCGGGCACGACCCGACTCAACTCGAGCGTCACGATCGGAACCTGCGTCGACAACGACGTGCACAACGTCTCCATCACCACGTCGACACTCGATGCCGACCTCGCGATTACAAAGACCGCACCTGCAACGGTGAACGCGAACAGCTCACTGACGTACATGATCGGCGTGACGAACAACGGTCCAGCCACCGCGAACGGCGTCGTGATCGAGGACACGCTTCCTCCGGGCGTGACCGTCACGAACATCGCGTCGGGTCCGTGGTCCTGCGCGCAACTCACAGGCGCGGTTCGCTGCACCGGCACCGCGTTCGCGAACACGTCGAGCAACATTCAAATCACCGTCACCGCACCAGCAGCGAGCGGCGCGATCACGAATGTCGTGACGATCAGCGCGAGCACGCCCGATCCGATCCTGTCGAACAATACCGCATCGGTGACGACGAGCATCACCACGCCGTCGTGCGAGACGACGGGACTGGCGCTCATCTCGCCCGCGGATGGCGCCACGGTCGACTCACTGGTCACGCTCGACTGGACCGACGTGTTCTACGCGACTGGTTACGACGTGTGGCTCGTGACGAACAACGGTCCAACACTCGCCGGCACGTCCACGAGGTCCTCCTTCACGATCGTCGCGAGCAGCGGCACCACGTCCTGGTTCGTCGTTGCGAAGTTCCCCACGTGCGATCCACTCACGTCGGTCACGCGTACGTTCGTCGTGCAGGAAAACGGCGACTGCGCGTCGCACACCGCACCGCATTTCACCGCGCCACTCGGCAGCACAATCAACTCGCCCGTCACATTCGCGTGGACGCCGGTGCCGCAGGCGATCGGCTATCGCGTGTGGGTCGAAGCCGGCGGGACGGCCGCACAAGACGTCGGCACCACCGATGGCGCACTCACACTCACCGCGGCGGTGCCGGCAGGCGCGATCAACGCGTACGTCGAAGCTCTCTTCCACGCTTGTCCGCCGACGCGCTCGCCGAGCGTCGCGTTCGAGGTTCGCCAGCCGGATCCGTGCGCGAATCGCACCGTCGCATCTCCCGTTTCTCCATCGAACAACAGCACGCTCAACGCATCGTCCGTCGAGTTCGTATGGAACGCGGCGAACGACGCCGATGGCTATCGCGTCTGGATCTCGATCGATGGCGCGGCGCCCGAGGTGTTGGGCACGACGACGGATGAGACATCGCTGCGTGCAACCCTCGAACGCGGCAGCGCGATCTGGTGGGTCGAAACGTTGTACGACGGCTGCGCATCCACCGAATCGACGCGCTCGTCGTTCACGATTCCCGCGGCGCAGACTTGCAATCCATCAGAACGCGCACAACTCATCGCGCCGTCGAACAACGCCAACGTGAACGGCGGCAGCATCACATTCCAATGGACGCCCGTCTCGAATGCGATCGCGTACGAAGTGTGGCTCTCCGTCGGCAACGGAACGCCCGCTCTCCTCGGCAGCACCACGTCCACGTCATTCACCGCGAACGTGCCCGCCGGCAAACTCGAGTGGTTCGTGCGCGCGTACGTCGATCGCTGCCCGTCGCGTGACTCGCTGAAATCGCGCTTCACATTCGCGGAGCCGAATGCATGCGCGAACAACGTCCGCGTGAAGACACTCGCGCCGCTCGATGGCGTGCAAAGCACATCGCCGGTCACGTTCGCATGGACCGCGAGTGTTGGCGCCACGCGCTACGAGCTCTACACGCAACGCGGCGGCAACACACCGCAGCTCCTCGCGTCGACGACCAGCACGCACGTGAACAACATCGTGCTCAACACCGGCAAGCTCCGCTGGTTCGTGCGCACCCGCTTCGGCGATTCCTGCTCGCCGCTCGACTCGGAAGTAAAACGCCTCGAAGTAATCGAAGCGCCGGTAGCATGCGCGCCGATCTCCGCTCCAATCATTTCCACGCCGGGACAAATCTCCTCCGGCATTCCGTTCCTCGTGCAGTGGGCGCCGGTCGCAGGCGCGAACGCGTATCAGTTGCAGATCGCATCGACTGCCGACTTCGCGAACGCGCAGAACATCACCACGAACACGACGTCGTACGAGCTCGTGCGCACGAACAACGGCACGACGCCGCTTTCGATCTTCGTTCGTGCACGCGCGTTCGACGGCCGCTGCGCGCCGACGACGATCTCCGCGTACAGCGCCCCTGCCGCGATCTTCATTCTTCCGAGTGCCGCAACCGAGGGTTCAACCACCGTCAACGGCGGCGTGTTGTTGTTCACGCTGCCACTCGGACCCGAGCTCGCCGGCCAGACATTCATCGCCATGGCGAAGCATCCGTGGCTCAGTGTCACGCCGGCGTCGGGCGTCGTTCCAGCGAGCGGCATCAACCTCACGGTTCGCGCCGACGCGAACGATCTTCCGATCGGCACGAGCCTCGGCGGAATCACCGTCACGCTCACCACGCCGTCCGCAAACAACGTTTCGACGAACGGCACGACCGTCTTCAATCCAGGCTTCTCCGTCAGCCTCGTCACGCCCGTCACACCGACGACGAAATCGGCGCCGCCGCCGGATGCGCTGATCATCCCCGCCGTCGCACACGCCGACGGCATCAACTCGCACTTCCAGTCCGATGTGCGCGTGTCGAACACATCGCCGTCGCTGATGACGTACGAGCTCACGTTCACGCCGAGCGGCGACAGCGGCATCACCGAAGGCAAACAAACGCAGTTCTCTGTCGAGCCCGGACAGACCATCGCGCTCGACGACATCCTGCGCTCCTGGTTCGGCACCGGCGGCGTGAGTGTCACCGGCTCGCTGGAGATTCGTCCGGTCACGCAATCGTCCGCGAGGACGACCAGCGAAGTGCTCGCCGGTCTCTCGAATCTCGTGACGTTCGCGTCGTCGCGCACGTTCAACCTCACGTCGAACGGCACATTCGGTCAGTACATCCCGGCCGTTCCGTTCGCGAGCTTCATCGGCAAAGCCGCGGAAGTGTCGCAGCGAAACGTGCTCTCGCTGCAGCAGCTCGCACAATCCGAGCGCTATCGCACGAACCTCGGCATCGTCGAAGGTTCAGGCGAGCCCGTCTCGCTGCTCGTGAAGATCTTCGGCGATAACGGCGCGAAACTCGGCGAGTTCCCGCTCGATCTCAAAGGCGGCGAGCATCGCCAGCTCAACTCATTCCTCGTGCAGAACGGCGTGTCGTCACTGACCGACGGACGCATCGAGCTCGAAGTCACGTCCGATGTCGGCAAAGTCACGGCTTACGCCTCGGTGCTCGACAATCAAACCGCCGATCCGCTGCTCGTCACACCGGTCACGCTCACGGAAGCAGGCAACACGAAGTGGGTCGTGCCGGGCATCGCCGATTTGAACAACGGCATCGCCAACTGGCAGTCCGACATGCGCGTCTTCAACGCCGGCACCACGGACGTCGACGCCACACTCACCTACTACTCGCAAAACGGCGGCGAGCCGAAAGTCAGCACATTGACTATCCCCGCGGGTCAGGTGCGTCAGTTCGATCGCACACTCGCGACCGTCTTCGGCGTGAGCAACGATGGCGGCGCGGTTCACATCTCCACCGCGAACGCATCGCGCCTCATCGCCACCGCGCGCACGTACAACCAGACCACCAGCGGCACCTACGGACAGTTCATCTCCGCCGTGACACCGAATGAAGCCGCGGGAACCGACACACGCCCGCTGCAACTCCTGCAGGTCGAAGAAACGACGCGATTCCGTTCGAACATCGGCCTCGCCGAAGTGACGGGCAATCCCGCGACGATCGAGATCGCCGTCGTCCCGCCCGATTCGAAATTCACCGTGACGACGCAGCTCACCCTCGCGCCAAATGAATTCCGTCAACTCGGCTCACTGCTGAAGAGCGTCGGCCTCGCCGACACCCACAACGCCCGCGTCACCGTGAGCGTCATCGACGGCACCGGCCGCGTCGCCGCCTACGCAAGCGTCATCGACCTCGAAACGAACGACCCAACGTACGTACCCGCGCAATAAAAGTGGAGCGGCGGGCTCTCAGCCCGCCGAATCATCCGCCGCGCATCACGTTCTCAGCACACCGGCGCGCTCGAACACCTTGGCCTCGATGAACGTGTCGACGAGTTGCTGGTCGAGCAGGCCGTCGTTCACTTCCATGCGGAGGATGTCGAGGGCGCGTTCGGTGGGAACGGCGCGTTTGTACGGGCGGTCGCTGGCGGTCAGCGCGTCGTAGATGTCGGAGATCGTCATCATTCGCGACTGCAGAGGAATGTCCGCGGCGGTGAGTTTGCGCGGGTAACCGCGGCCGTTGAGTTTCTCGTGATGCGCGAATGCGATGTCCGCGACCGCGGAGAGATCGCGCGTCCAAGGGATCTTCTGCAAAAAGTTGAACGTGTGTGTGACGTGGCTCTCGATCTCGAGACGTTCCGCCGCGTCGAGATTGCCTTTGCGGATCGAAAGAATGCGCGCCTCTTCCCCTTCGACGAGCAATCGCTTCTCACCGCGAATGTCCGTGAAGTCGCGCTCCGCGAGTTGCAGCAGGTACTGAAAATCGCCTTCCGGCAACACCGTCGGCTCATTCGACTGCGCGATGAATGCGAAATCGCGCTGGAGTTTGAGAATCGTATCGGCGGTCTCCGCGTCGACATGCGCACTGAACTCGGCGAAATTCTCGCGCCCATGCTCGAGCAGGTACTCGACCTTCCGCCGGTTCGCGTCGTTCTCGACCGACTTCATCACGAACTCGAAGCGCCCGCGAATGTTCTCGAGCTGCTGCGGATAGAGCTTCTTCTCTTTGACCAGCACCTGCTCGCGCACGCCGACTTTTCCGAAGTCGTGCAGCAGCGAGGCATAACGCACTTCGCGCACCTGATCGGACGTAAACCGCACGTCCTTGTACGGACCGAAGTCAATGCGATCGATGACACGCGCGAGCTCGACCGTCAGATCCGCAACGCGGAACGAATGACCCGAGGTCGTCGGATCCCGTTGCTCGATTGCTGTAACCGCTGCGGTTACAAATCCCTCGAACAGGCGCTCGATCGATTCGTACAACAGATTGTTCTCGACCGCGACCGCTGCCTGGCTGGCGAGCGCGCGCATGATCTCCGCGGTGTCGTCATCGAACGCGACGACGTTCTCGGGGATGTTCAACGCGTTGAGTCGCAGCGTCGCGCCAAGGCGTCTGCGATTGATGAGCTGCAGCACGCCGATCACATCGCCGGCGTGATTCGTCATCGGAAAGACGAGCAGTGATTTCGTGAGGTAGCCGTTCTTCTCATCGAACGACCGATTGATCTCGTACTCCGCCTCGGGCGGGAGGTTGTACGCGTCGGGGATCACCAGCGTCTCGCCCGTCATCGCCACGTAGCCCGCGAGGCTCTTGCGCGTCGCCGGAAGAATCGTTTCCTCGAATGCATCGACGTCGATCGAACTGTTCTGCGCGAGCTTCCAGCGCAGCACTTTGTTCTCATTCACCTCATCGACGAGATACAGCGAGCCCGCATCCGCGCGCGACAGCTCGCGCGCTTTGCTGAGGATCATCGTCAGCAGCACCGAGTGATCGCGCACCGTCGACAACGCCGCGCCGACTTCCGAGATCTCCTGCAGTTCCCGCGTGCGCTCGCTCAGCTGCTTTTCGAGTTGATCGGCGCGTTGCTTCTGATAGAGAAACTGATACGCGCGTTTGAGCGCCGACATCAGCACCAGCACCGACGGATTCTCGGGAAGGTGCATGTAGATGTTGTCGTCGGTGAGCCACTGCGGGCGTTCTTCCAGTCCAACGCCGACGAACGTCGTGCGCGGATCATGTTGCAGCGCGGTACTGCGGCCGTTGAGGATTCCGGGGTCGACGAGCACCACGCGCAGCGAGCTACTGTCGTTGCCGAGGTGATCGAGATTCGTAAAGCGCCGTGATGCGATCGACTCACGCGTCAGCACATCGGCATAGCGACCGATCGGAAACCAATCCGAGTGCAGCAGCGTAAGTGTGTGCATGTGGCGCTTCGTGGTGCGTCGGCGTGAACCATGGGAGGACAGTCGTTCTTCCACGGACGAATCGTCGCCGTACAGCCCGCTTTTGTTCCTTCGACGAGCTAAGTGTACGCCGCTCACTCGCCACGATGTAACCGGTGACACCGGGATCGCGTACGGATGTTTGCCGCGCCAGCGTGCTGGACGGCGTGCTCCATGCAAGATCGCGGTGCGCAAAGAAACGGAATCCGTCGTAATCTGATCGCCTGCCTCCGAACCTCGCCGCGTTCCCGGACGACGAGTACTCGGAGGCAGCAGGGTAAATACACGGCAGCAAAATTTGGGTTCAGTTCGAACCAGGAGATTCGACGTGCCTGAAGTGTTGCGCGAGGTGCAACGCACATTCCCTGTCGGAAGTGCCCGGCGCGACGTCGCGATCATCATCGCGACGCTGGTTGCCGCTCTGGCGATCGAGATCGCGCTCCTTCTCGCCTTCGATCTTCCACAGCGTCGCACGGAAGCCCTGCAGAACACGGTCACGCAACTGCGCGTGATCGCGGATGACCGCCAGACCGCCATCAGCTCGTGGGCGCAGGAACGTCTCGCCGACACACGCGTCGCCGCGTCGTATGTCGATGATGTTCTCGACGGCACAACGAGGACGGAGCATCTCTCGAACGAGCTGCTCGATGACTTCGTCAGCAGCTACCGCTACGACGCCGCCTACATTCTCGACGCATCCAATCGCGTCCTGATTCACAGCAAAGACGCGATCCGCGACGAACCCTGCATCGCGTCGTTCGCGGAACGCGCGCGCACTCACGGCCAGGAGATCATCGATTTCTGCCGCGATCAGCAACGGAACCCGAAGATCATCACCGCCGCGCCGTTGCGGCCACACAGCAATAAGGCCCTGCAAGCAGCCGCGATCGTGTTCGTCATCGATCCGCATCCATACATCTATCCCTCGATCATCAAGTGGAGCACGACGACGAAAACGGGCGAGTCGACGTTAGGTCGCGTCGAAGGCCGGGAGGCGGTCTCGCTCTCGCCAGTACGTCACATCAAAGCGGCACCGATGACTCTGCGGCGGCCGCTGGAGCGAAGCGCAATCGGCATCGCGAAACAACGAGGAAACACGATTCGGTATCGCGACTATCGCAACGTGCCGGTCGTCGGCGAAGTGCGTGAGCTCGGCCAGACACCGTGGGCTCTGATCGTGAAGATCGACGAGTCCGAAGTCTTTGCGCCTGCCGTCGCACAGACGACGCACCTCGGCGTGATCGTTTCCGGCGGCTCAATCCTCGTGGCGTGGCTCGCGTTTTTCGTGTTGCGCTCCGCACGCGTGCGCAAGTTACGTCGCGCTGAAGAGGATTTCCGGCATCTCTTCGAGAACACGATGACCGGCATTCTCGTGTGCGAGCTCATTTTCGATTCGCAAGGCAAGCCGGTCGATCATCGACTCGTACTCGCGAATACAGCATGCGAGCGATTGACGGGAATCAATGCCAAAGAGGAGATTGGGCGAACCGGCCGCGAGATGACGCTTCAGTGGCCGCCCGAGGTTCTCGCCCAGTTGTACGACGTGGCGATGACGGGCCGCTCGCTCCAGTACGAACGCTTCAACGAATCCGTCGGCGCGTGGTACGACACTCGTGTTTTCGCGCCACGCAAAGGCGAGTTCGCTCACGTCTTCAACGACATCACCGATCGCAAACACGCGGAGAGTCTCGCGCGCACGCTGTCCGATGACTCACTCGTCGGAGTCTTCAGTTACGAAGACGAAGTCATCACCTACGTGAACGCCGCGGCCGCGCGAATGTTTGGCTACGAGCCGGAAGACATCATCGGACAGAGTCCGCTGATGATCGTGCATCCCGACGATCAACGCCGCGTCGCGGAACAGATTCGGCGAAGAATGGCGCGCGAGATCGGCATCGAGATGTATTCGTTCCGCGGCCGGCGGAAAGATGGCGCGGCGTGCTGGATCGATGTCGCGGTGAATCCGGTCGTTCGCGATGGGCGCATGGTGATGATCGGCAATCTCATCGACATCACCGAGCGCGTGAACGCGGAGTCGGCGCTGCAGCGTCTGGCGATCGCGGTGGAACAACTCACCGAGGGGATTGTCATCACCGATCCGATAGGCGTGATCCATTACGTCAATCCCGCGTTCGAACAGCTCACCGGACTTTCGCATGACGAAGCAATCGGACAACAGTGGCCGCTGCTGGAACGCGGCGATGGAATCTCGACGTCCGTGCGCGAGACACTCGATCGCGGAGAAACATGGCGCGGTGTCGTCAGGAACGAGCGCGTCGACGGCTCGACCTTCGAGGAAGAAGTGTCGGTCTCACCGGTGCGCGACTCGCACGGCGCGATCGTGAATTACGTCGCGGTGAAACGCGACATCACGAAAGAACGCATGCTCTTCGCGCAGCTTCTGCAGGCGCAGAAGATGGAGGCGGTGGGCACGCTCGCGGGCGGTGTCGCGCACGACTTCAACAACCTGCTGCAGGGCATGTCGATGATGGTGCAGATCGCGATGCGCAGCAGCGGCGACCCCGAACGCCTCGCGCGCACGCTCGCGGACCTCTCGCGGCTCGTGCAACGCGCGAGCGGTCTCACGAAGCAACTGCTGCTCTTCTCGAGAAAAGACGTTGCCCGCCAGGAGCGCGTCGATCTCAACGACGTCGTGCGCGAAATGTCGAAGCTGCTGCGCAGGCTCGTTCGCGAGAACATCACGTTCCGCATCGTCCTCGCGAGTGAACCGCTGCTCGTGACCGCCGATACGGGACAACTCGAACAGGTGCTCGCGAATCTCGTCGTGAACGCATCGGATGCCATGCCGAACGGCGGACGTCTCGAAATCCGCACGGATGGCGATGCGTCGATGTGCAAAGTCATCGTTCAGGACACGGGCGAAGGCATTCCCGCGGCGATTCGCGATCGCGTGTTCGAACCGTTCTTCACAACCAAGGGCAAAAACAAAGGCACCGGCCTCGGGCTCGCGGTCGTCCACGGCATCGTCACCGAACATGGCGGCGCGGTCGTCTTCGAGAATGTGGAGAGCGGCGGCACGCGCTTCTGCATCACTCTGCCGCGCGCGAACGATGGCGCGACCGCGTCTGCCGCGGAGGATACGCGGCCTCCCCTTCCGAAAGGTCGCGGCGAACGTCTGCTCGTGATCGAAGACGAGGAGTCGGTGCGCACCGGTTTGGGCGCGATGCTCGAGTTGCTCGACTATCGCCCGGTCCTCGTCGGAACCGCGACCGCGGCGATGCAGCTTTCGGTCGATGAGCCGTTCGATGTCGTAATCGCCGACCTCGTGCTGCCCGATCAGTCGGGCATCTCCGTGGCGCGCGAGCTGTCGCAGCGCTGGCCCCGAATGAAGACGATTCTCATGTCGGGCTACAGCAACGATGAGATCCAGCACGAGATCGCCGGCACGAGCCTGCTGGTCAAACCGTTCGACATGATGGAGCTCGCGAATGCGCTGCGCAGCGTTCTCGCGGCGTAAATCGCGAAGCTGCCTCTACAATCTGCGCCCATGCTCAAGCGTGGTCTGCTGATTCTCCTTCTCGCCACCGCCGCATTCGCACAGAACGATGAGCCGCAACAGCCCTACGCGCCGAATCGCCGCGCGGGCGAAGGCGAAGGTCCGTTCAAGCGCCTGATCATTCGCGGCGCGACCGTCATCGACGGCACCGGCGCGCCACCGATGGGACCGATGGACGTCGTCATCGAAGGCAATCGCATCGTCGAAGTGCGCTCCGTTGGCTATCCGAAGGTCGAGATCGATCCGGCGCGCAGACCGAAGGACGCGGAACGCGAGATCGACGGATCGAAGATGTATGTCCTCCCCGGCTTCGTCGATATGCACGGCCACGCCGGCGGAACGGAGCAAGGCACGACCGCGGAGTATGTGTTCAAGCTGTGGATGGCGCACGGCATTACCACGGTGCGCGATCCGGGATCGGGCAACGGCGTCGAATGGACGATGCACGAGCGCGATCGCAGCGCGAAGAACGAGATCGTCGCGCCGCGCATCGTGCCGTACATCTTCACCGGCTCGTCGATGTGGGACGGCGGCGCGATCAACTCGCCGGAGCAGGCGCGGAAGTTCGTACAGTCGGTTGCGAAGCGCGGCGGCGCGGGATTGAAAATCATCGGCGCCGGCGATCCTGTTTACGATCCGGAGATCCTCGCGGCGCTGATCGATGAGGCGAAGAAACTGAAGCTCGGCACGACAACGCATCTTTCACAGATGGGCGTGGCGCGCATGAATATCCTGCAAGCCGCGCGTCTCGGTCTCGGCTGCATGGAGCACTGGTACGGATTACCGGAGTCGCTCTTTACCGATCGCACGATTCAGGACTATCCGGTCGATTACAACTACAGCGATGAATCGCATCGCTTCGGACAAGCAGGCCGTCTGTGGAAGCAAGCCGCACCACCTGACAGTGCAAAGTGGAACGCGGTCATGGACGAGTTATTGAAGCTCGGCTTCACGATCGATCCGACGTTCACGATTTACGAAGCGAGCCGCGATCTGTCTCGCACAATGAATGCCGAGTGGCACGATCGTTATACGCTGCCGTCATTGTGGGAATGGTATGAGCCGAGTCGTAAAGCACACGGCGCATACTGGTTTGACTGGACGACCGCTGACGAGATCGAGTGGAAGAATAATTTCCGCCTGTGGATGGCGTTCGTCAATGAGTACAAGAATCGCGGCGGCCGCGTCACGACCGGCTCGGATTCGGGTTACATCTACAAACTCTATGGATTCGATTACATCCGCGAGCTCGAGCTCTTACAGGAAGCGGGATTTCATCCGCTCGAAGTCATCCGCTCCGCGACAATGAACGGCGCCGAGGCTCTTGCAGCGCCGACAGGAAAACGCCCCGAATTCGGCTTAGTGCGTCCCGGCATGCTCGCCGATCTCGTCCTTGTCGACGAAAACCCTCTGCACAATCTGAAGGTCCTGTACGGCACAGGCGCCATTCACCTCAATGACACCACCGGCAAAGTGGAACGCATCGGCGGCGTGAAGTACGTGGTGAAGGACGGGATTGTGTACGACGCGAAGAAACTCCTCGCGGACGTGGAACGCATCGTGGCGGAGCAGAAGGGCGTGCGGTGAGTCGGTGACGTTCTTTTTTCGCGATCTTCACGCCTAACGCTCGAAGATCGTGTACAACAACCGGCCACAGTGAAGATGACAACCGTCTTCACGGAGGTCCGGGTGCTCAAACCAATTCTGCTGGCATTTCTCGCGGCGGCGTTCAGTGCCGCCGCTGCGGATGCTCCGCCGCTCGTCGTCGACGTCGGAACATCGTCTGTAACCGTTCGCAATGTGACTGCCGGTCACGACGTCGCCGTACTTGCGGTTGCGATCGAAAGTAACAACGGGCTCTTACGCGAAATCAGCGGCGGATTTCGTCAAACGGACGAAGATGCCGACGGCGCCGTGACGATCGCGTTAGGCCGCAGCGTACCGTTTCGCGCGATCTTCGTCGCCGTCGATATCGATTCCGCTCGGTATGTGATCGCATCCCCCGCGGGATACGAGCCCACCATCCTGCCGTTTCCATCGAGTCTCACTCGAAAGGATGCCGAGGGAGTTCTGGGGTTGTTCGATGACGATCGAACGAGTGCGCAGATGCTGCTCGTCACGAAGAAAGGCGGCGCATGGCAACTCGTCGCGACAGAAGGAAGTTCCAATGACGCCGACCACACACGCAACGGAAAACTGAGCCTTGTGAGTGCCGATGCACGCCCGCTTGGCACCAGCCAGCCGGCGCCGAAGCATTTGAAGAACGGCGATGTGATCGCCGTGATCGATCCCGGAACGATGGAAGTCTTCGCGATCGAGGTCGGCAAATGAAGCGGCTCGTACCAATCTTTGCGCTCCTTGTCGCGAGCTCAACGCTCATCGCACAGAAGCCGGCCGCGATTGAGCTCGGATTCAAAGCGGAACGCGTCTACGACTTCGCGAACATCGACAACATCAATGTTCTGAACGGGAACAACGTCATCACCATCCCGGTCGGGATGCGATATCCGCTCACTGCAAGCTTCAGCTATGGCCTGACGCTCGTCTACAACAGCAAGGTCTGGGATCACCGGAACATGCAACTGTGGAACGAGCCGGGCGTCGATTATTGGTGGGCGAAACCAAACCTGCGCTCCAACGCCGGCGTGGGTTGGCGCATCAGCCTTGGCCGTTTACTGCCACCATCGGGATCCACCACGACATACCCGAGCGAGCAGCGCACGAACTGGGTCTATGAAGGTCCTTCCGGGGACGAGCACGCGTTCTCGAGTATGCCGTTCAGTGCCGCGACTACTGAGGATCCGGCGGCAACGTTTCAGTTCACGAGAGAGGATCCGCACCTGCGAATGCGCCGGCTGACGAGTCCGGCCGATACGTCGCGCGTGGTCGAATTTCCTGACGGTCAGAAGCACACGTTCACGTTTCAGAACAACTCCTGGCGCGTAACGCGAATGGAGGATCAGTTCGGAAATTACGTGAATATCGTCTATGCGTACGATGGCCAGAATCGTGTGACGCAATGGACGATCAGCGATTCCCTGGCGCGCCAGCACAGGGTGTATTTCAGCTTCAGTGCAGAAATGGCGGACAGTGTCGACAAAGGGATGAACGTCTCTCGCGTCGAGCTTCAAGGGGTCGCCGGCGAAAACGGAGCACCGCAGGATTACGTGTACACGTTCACACGGCAATCGCAGCAATTTCCGTACAGTTGTCTGCACGATTATTACGACCCGCCGTTCGCCGGCGCTCCGACCTTCGGCTCGACGACGACACTGCCGGTCCTGACACAACTCGGCCTGCCTGACGGCACGACCTACGCGTTCCAGTACAACAGCACTGGCGAGAATTGTTCGTCCGGCCTGCTCAGTCAATTGACACTGCCGACGCGCGGCGTGATTTCGTACACCTACCAGCTCTACACCGTCAACGATGGCGCATGTGTTCCGACAGGCCCATCGAATTCGTCTCCCGGCGTTCATACGCGCACAATCGACGGCAATGTCACGACGTACATGCTCACACGCGGGCCGGATGTCGCACCGAGTTATTCCGGGCCTTCTCCTGCAAATTGCGGCGTGGTCGCGGACGGCCAGATCCCACCGAATCCATCGAGGCGCTGGCAGCGCACCAGCATCCTCAGTCCGCCCGACTTAGACGGAAAACGAATTCGCAGCGACCACTACTTCAATGTGTGGACCGCCGCGGGCTTCGATTACGACGGGCAATTCAATGCCGGCAATGGTACGTACTTTCTGTTTGGCGAGCCGTTGACCGCTGGCTGGCCAGGCCAGACGCGCGCGAAGCTCAAACCACCCGAAATCGAATCGGCGGACGACATCGACGCGGTCGATGAAGGAAGCCTGGCGTCGAATACGAATCGCAATCTTTCGTCACAACTGTTCGGTGACTGTGACGCGGAGGGAAATTGCGCGACGCTGTTGCGATCGACATACATTCGCCGATCACTGCCAGGACAACGCACCGCGTACGTCACCACATCACAGCGCACAGTGCATCACGACGATTCTGGTTGCGGCGGCACGCCGTGCTACGTACAGAACAATATCGACGTGGCGTCATGGGATCGTGTCGGACATTTTCGTACCGGCACGCGCACGAGTAATTTCCCCGGCGTCATCTCGGAGTCCACGACCACTTCGTATGTGAATTGGACAGATACCAACGCGCGTACGAGCGCTACGCCCTGGGTTTTGGAGCGGTATACCGAAAAATCGCGAACGCTCAATGGGCAAACGCTTCGTTCCACTTATTGTTTCGATTCTTATGGACGGCTCAATCGCAGCCGGGCCATCGCAGGTGTCTCTGAAGGCAGCACGGACGTTCTGACCCAGTTCGGGTGGGACGGCGCGAATGTGATCGCGGAATGGAGTTTCGGTGGTGACGACGGCGGAATCGGGACCGGCACTGACGTTTGCTCCACGTCATGGGCGAGTGTCGGTTACGAAAATCGATATACCTGGGCGAACGGCGTCTTAGCGACAGCGAAATTCGGCTCTCCGATCGACTTTTATTCGCTCGATTACACATCCGATCCGACAGGAACGATTACCGCGAGTCGTGGCTCAGACGGACTGGCCACAACGTATCGCTATGATCCATGGGGGCGGCTCCAGAGCATGACGCCGCCCGCCGAAACCCTGACGAGTTATACCTATACGAATGCGACGGCGACCACGACCGCACGTGTCACCGCGACGCGCGACCCGAGCGTCCTGTCGTCGATCGATGATGTGACATTGCGATACGACTACGACGCACTCGGCCGCGTGCGGCGCATTGAGCGCACGCTTCCCGGTGCCAATTGCGTCGAACAGGAGATCACGTTCGATGGCCGAAGCCGGAAGTCAACCGAGACGATCTGGAAAGCGTGCGGTACGACGACGAGCAAGAAGATGTCGTATCGCTACGATGCGTTCGATCGATTGACGCGAATTACCGCGCCAGACAATACCGAAAGTAACGTCGCCTATACCGGCGAGCGTCTCGTTCGGCGAACAAATGACGTCGGCGGGTTTCCAGCAATCACCGACGAGGAATATGACGCATTCGGGCGGCTGGTCCGAGTCACGGAGGATGCGACATCAGCTCGTCCCCTAACGACGATTTACAGCTACGACGTGGGCGATCGTCTGACGTCCGCAACGATTCTGGCACCCGAGGGAACGCAGACGCGGAGCTTTGAATACGATGGGCGCGGCTTTCTGAAATCAGAAACGCACCCCGAGCTTGGGATCCTCGGCGACGGAACCACGCAATATCAATACGACTCACGCGGTCACGTCACCAGAAAAACGACCGGAACATTCAGTCTCACCTATCGCTATGACGACGCGGAGCGAATCACGCAGATCGAAGAGACCGGCGGGCGCGTGCTCGAGCAGTATGTCTATGATGGGTATCCCTCCCTGGTCCCAACCTCGACCAGCGGAAAATTGACGGCCGCGGCCAGATATCACTACGACCCGGATCTGAATCCTTCCGGCAGCACCGCGGTGATTCATACTTATCATTATCACGCGGACAACGGGCGGCTCGGTCTCCGCTACACGACCATCGGAAGTGTTACCGGTATTCCGGGCGTGTCGTTTACTTCTACGCAGACGTATACGTCGCTTGGTCAAATCGAAAGCATCGGATATCCGTGTCGGACCGAATCCTGTAGCGGTGATGAGCGGAATCGAACGATCTTCAATGAATACAAATACGGATCGTTATCCGGTGTTCCGGGCTGGGCGAGCTCGATTGTGTACCAGCCTGACGGTACGATCGATACAGTGAAGCATGGCTCCGGCAGCACGGCGATTCTCGAATCGTGGACGCCGGACCCGAACGGCATGAGGCGTCCTGCTTCAATTCAGGCGAAGAACAACGCCGGCACATTGACGCTCTGGTCGACCGGTACATACACATATGACGGCTCGGGAAACATTACGAATATCGGTGCAACTCGATATTCCTATGATGCGTTCCAAAGGCTCACGGGCTGGACGACGCCCAGTGTCGGATCAACGTCCACGACGTTTATCGGTTACGACAGTTTCGGCAATCAGCTTTATTCACAGACCGAAGGATGTGTCAGCGGCTCCAATGGACCGATTTGTTTCTCACCGGGATTTCTTCCACGACCCATTCGCGGTACGACGAATCGCTACGCTGATGCTGTCTATGACTCCGCGGGTAATCTAACGTCGGACGAGTTCCGTACGTTCACCTACGATCGTCTCGACAAAATCACGCGCGCCGTCGTCCAGAATCGCGACTTCCGCTACCTCTATGCTCCAGGCGGCGAGCGCGTCGCCGCGATCGAGTTCACACCAGGCGGCGTTGTCGGAACCTTCACCATACGCGGATTCGACAATCAACTCCTGAGTGTCTTCCGCACGGACGCCGGCGGCACGCCGCGCTGGTCCGAGGACATCATCTGGCGAGGAAGCGCAATGCTTGCGCAGGACACAGCCGCCACCGGCCCGCGCCACTACACCCTCGACCACCTCGGCTCCCCCCGACTCATTACCACCGGCACCACCGGCCTGACTGTAGGCACCCAGTCATTCAACCCCTTCGGCGATGGCGGCACCCGCGAAGGCGGCGCCCTCCAATTCACCGCCCACGAACGCGACGCCGCATTATTCGGCGGCGGCTTGACCACCCTCCCCGATTACATGCACGCCAGGTATTACGACCAGGGGACGGGGCGGTTTTTAGGGGTGGATCCGATGCTGGACATCGAGAAGGCGGTGCGCGAGCCGCAGATGTGGAATCGCTACTCGTACGTCACGAATAACCCACTTAAATACGTGGACGCTGATGGGCGGGAGCGTCTTATCAGCAACTCGGCGTTGCCGAATGTGGCGAACGCGCGTGCAAATTGGGCAGCTACAGTTCATGCGCTAAGGGAAGCAACGCATTGGAATCACATCCGGGATGCCTTGTCCGGCTGGAGCAACGCGACCGGCGCTGAGAGGTTGATGGCCGCGGGCGTCGTGGTGATCTCCGCCGCCGACATCGCAAGCTGGTTCTTTGGTGGCGCCGAAGAGAAAGCCGGGGCGAAGATCGTTGGAGAGGGCGCGGAGGCGATCGGGTTCAAGTCTTTCGGTGCGTTCAAGAGGATGTTTGGTGCGGCTGGCGAAGGCATGCAGTGGCATCACATCGTTGAGCAGACCGGACCGAACGCCGCCCGGTTCGGGCCGGAAGCGCTACACAACTCGGTGAACCTCGTCAAACTCGATGCGGCAACACATACGAAGGTGAGCGCGTATTACTCGTCCAAACAGTCATTCACCGGCGGCCTGACGGTACGAGAATGGTTGAGTAAGAAATCGTTCAAAGAACAATACGAGTTTGGCCAGCAAGTTCTTGCGCGGGTCACAAAATAATGAGCAAGTTCAGAACGCACGACATCGAGACCCTAATCGCGCGGTATCGCACGGCAGCGGCCGCGCACGGTGCCGCAACCGAAAGCGGCGATCACCGCGCCGCGAATCGGAATCACGACCTGCTAGCTCAGATTTATAGCGAATTACGGAGGCGCGGCACGGATGCGCAGCATCAGTTGCTCATCTTTCTGGATGACATCGATCCTCACGTTCGAGCGTGGGCAGCTGCACACGCTTTGGAGTTCGCGGCAGAACGTGGTGAACAGGTGTTGCGCCGGCTCGCTGCTGATCGAGGCGTTGTCGGGCTGAACGCGGAGATGACTCTTCAAGAGTGGTCGAAAGGCTCTCTGCACTTTCCATAGGCACGTGCATAGCTCGTTGCATTCAGAACCGATCAAACCTAAGCGACGGTTCGATCGGATGAATCTCGGCTGGAGGACTGTTCTAAGAAAGCGACCGGCGATCCCTTTAGTCTCGCTTGGTGGATAGCGTAGTGATCGATCGTCGGAAAGAAGTAATCTGGCAACTTGCACGCGCGTAATGACCGATCCACGCCCGGCCTCCCAGCCGTCACGGCGTTCGCAACGCGCGCGAAAAGGTGAGCGATTGTGCGCGGGCGAACGCCGCGCCGTCCGCTTCCCGCCCGCGTGTCGGTTCGAGCATCGCATCGTGCACGTTCCGCCCGCGCAACACTCGCGGATGAGCGTTCATGGCCTGCGGTGCGGCCTAATGCGCCCTTGCGGCGGACGCGGAAACGAGCATTAGGCCGGGCGGCGATTCGTCGCGGCTGCACTTGTGCCGCCCGCGCGCTCGCGCGCGGCCGCTGGGCGCTGCACGGTTCATCGTCATGATTGAAGTCATCGCAGCAAGCGGCACGCTCCACCCTTACCGAACGTCCGCCGTCCCCACGGCGCCCACTCGGCTTCACACCCGAGAACGACGCGATCGGCGACTTCATCGTCGTTGGCACGAACCGCATTGCAGTTGACGCAGCGCCGCGATGCTGCGGCGCGAGATCGCGCGTTCATCGCATGGCGCTGCGCAACTGAATGCGGCGAGGACACGAGGAACCGCCGGCCGCCACGCACGGCGTGGCTCGGCCGGCGTGGCGTCGCAAGAAACAACGTTCCGCCCGCCCACCGCCGGCGCACGTGGCGCGCAACATGACATGGTTGCAAGGCAAGATCGACAGCGGTGCTCGAATCCTTGATCTCGGCAAAGATGCGCTTCGGGCAACTGCCGAGCGACTTCTATGCCGTGCGAGCCGAACACAGTCTTCGGCGGACTCGGTTCATCGCGGCCGCACGTGAGCCGCCCTGCGCTATCGCGCGCCGCCGGGCGCTGCACGGTTCGTCGTCATCGTCGAAGGAGAAACCGTGTTGCAGTTGACGCCGCGCCGCGCATCGGCATCGCAAGCGCGATCGTTCATGGCGTCGG
>JACZCU010097806.1_pt1 | contig 29716 bp, 29 predicted proteins | sample 8641851 | NCBI WGS metagenome assembly JACZCU01 (sample SAMN15324605, study PRJNA640507) | soil metagenome | isolation source: monocropping sugarcane control | place: China: Luxin town, Laibin City, Guangxi Province | collected 2019-07-25 | depth 10cm m | reverse complement strand
TACGCGAGGTGGGTTTGGCATGAGGGAGCGGGGGAAACCCGCCCCCCACAAAACAAAAAGGGGAGGCGCCCCGCGGAACCACGGGGCCGGCCGGCCCCTTGGTTCCGCGGGGCTCCATCAGAAAAACTTTATTTCTAAAAACTAGATATCACCATTACGAGGCTTCTGGGTCAGCGGGTAGGATACTCCAGGTTCGGGTAACAATTTACCCTGCTCACCGTTGCCCGTGAGTTTAATGCTGGGGATACCCGCGAGGATCGAGGGTGACTCGTACTGTTCATCCGGAATCGGCTGATTGAAGAGCGACTCGAAGACCGGGCCCTCCAACGTCTCCTCTTTAATCAGGCGCTCGCTGATCATTATCATGCGCGTTTTGTTCTGCGTCAGGATATGATAAGCTTTATCGAAGGCCTCTTGAATAATGCGCCGTACCTCTTCATCGATCTCGCGTGCCGTCTGTTCGCTATAATTGCGCTGTTCGCCAAAATCGCGGCCCAGGAAAACAAGTTCCTCTTTATGGCCGAGTGCCAGCGGCCCGATACGACTGCTCATGCCATACTCGGTTACCATTGAACGGGCGATCTTGGTTACACGCTCAATATCGTTCGAGGCGCCGGTTGTCACCTCGCCAAAGATGATCAGCTCCGCCACGTGACCGCCGAGGGCATAGGCCAGCATATCTTCAAACTGCGGCTTGCTCCACAGGTAGCGATCCTCCGTGGGCAGCAGCATCGTGAAGCCACCAGCCTGGCCGCGTGCCACAATGGAGACTTTGTGTACGGGATCGGTATTGGGCAGCATGCGTGCTACCAGGGCGTGCCCCACTTCGTGATAGGCTGTAATCGCCTTTTCGCGCTCGCTAATAATGCGACTCTTGCGTGCCGGGCCAGCTACGACGCGATCAATCGCTTCCTCGAGTTCGCCCATGCCGATGCTGCGCTTATTGCGACGTGCACCCAGGATGGCAGCCTCGTTAAGCAGGTTGGAGAGGTCAGCGCCGGAGAAGCCAGGCGTCTGTTTAGCCAGCGTATCCAGGGAAATGTTCTTCTCAAGTGGCTTGTTCTTGGCGTGTACCTGTAAAATGGCGATACGCCCACGAATATCGGGTCGATCCAGTACTACCTGGCGGTCAAAGCGGCCTGGCCGCAGCAGGGCGGGATCAAGCACGTCAGGCCGGTTGGTGGCCGCGATTACAATCACATTGGTATTTGTATCGAAGCCGTCCATCTCTACCAGGATCTGATTCAGTGTCTGTTCGCGCTCGTCATGGGAACCTCCCAGACCTGCACCACGCTGGCGACCAACGGCATCAATTTCATCTACAAACACAATACATGGGCTGTTGCGTTTGGCCTGGTCGAACAGGTCACGAACACGACTAGCACCTACACCCACAAACATTTCTACAAATTCGGAGCCGCTAATACTAAAGAATGGCACTCCGGCTTCACCGGCCACTGCACGCGAAATCAAGGTTTTACCTGTTCCGGGGGGTCCGACCAGTAGCAGACCTTTGGGAATACGCGCGCCAAGGGCTACAAACTTTTCGGGATACTTCAAAAACTCGACAATTTCCTGGAGTTCCTGCTTGGCTTCCTCAACACCAGCGACATCGGCGAAGGTTACCGACGGCTTATTGCCCATAAACATGCGTGCCCGGCTCTTGCCGAATGACAATGCCTGGTTATTGCTACCTTGCGCCTGGCGCATCATAAAGATCAGCAAGCCACCTATGAGAAGAAATGGAACGAAGCTGAGGAGCACGTTGACCCAGGCTCCCAGGGCGCTGGGTGCCTCGTATTGTAGTACTAGCAAGGGACTTGTATAGTCGATACCATTGTCCTTGAGCACCGTGGTCGCGTCAAAGCTATCGTTGATATTTGCCACTTCTTGAGGCGTACTTGTATCTTTCCCTCGCATCAGCGTAATGTGATCATTACTGATGGTCAGTGTGTCTTTCTGGCCTTTGTTTATATCTGTTTTGATATCCGCCAGAACGGTGGATACGGTAACCGATCTTGTATCAGGCGATGAATGGAAAAAGACTACAACCAGGACAATGACCAGTGCGATTAAGAGCAAGAAAACGCTCGTTCTGACCCATTTTCCACTGCTCGACATCTGGGTTCCTCTCTACTAGCGTGGTAAGCAGCACTTCTCAGTGATTTATCTTGACTTGAAGTGATACTACCTGGTACTCAACCTCTGGATCTTTGTGGCTAATTATAGCACACTCCATTTATAAATCTATTATCGGACATTTTTAATTTTTTGATTTTCCACCCTTTCCTTAGAAAACTTCCAGTTTTTCCAGCTCGGGCAGCGCCGCATAGGGTGTGTGCGGTTCGCGTTGGTACCAGAAGACGGTCGAGGCAATGTCATCCTGCAAGGGCCTATAACGCCCACGACTGCCCCATCCCAGGGCCTGGATGGTTACGCGCAGGTCCTCTGCAAAGCGAATCGGGTCCATAATGTGCCAGCGATACATGCCAAAGCGCTGCTGGCTGCGATATAGACCATCGGGCTTGATGACTTGTGGTAGGCCTAAGAATGGCGTCGAGAACACACCGTATTCGCCTTTGGGATGCTCAAAATTCCAGGCGCCACCAAAGTAATCCTCTGTGCCGGTCCCGCAAATAGTTGGATAATCCGTATCACCATCCAGGTAAAATTTTAACTCTCCTTCACCCCACCAGCCATTGCTATTAACTTGCCAGGCCAGGTAGGTACCGACGTATTGTCCCTTGCCCTTTACTCCGTCCAGCAGGGTATGTACCTGCTTATACGCTATAGGATTACTGCGCCGCCAGTGTGCATGAAAACAGGCCATATCTGCTGGTACTTGCGTTAGTGTATAATCGATCTGGTAATAGAGGGTTACGCCTTCCTCGCCCAGGTTTTCAATGGTTATACGCGCACCCTGGTGAAAAGGCATCTCCCAATATGCATTCATGCCTCCTGCTGGATTTACTGCCAGCGGTAGGGAGTTAATATTGCAGCGCTCGCACCAGCCATTGGCAAAAAAATCACCGTAAGGGCACTCAATTGAAGGTTGTTCCTCACCATCCCAGTATGCGCGCAAGATCAAGCGCCGCCAGTGTGCTGGAAAGGTTGTCATCCAGATATGCTGAATAACACCTGCTCCTGCAATATTCGCCAGGGTTAATGTACTGGCGGAGGGTATTACAACAGATGGCGATACCTTCCAGCCCTGTCCCAGTTCACGCGCACTCTGTGCTCCTGTACCCTCCACAGCCATACCGCCGCGCCCTTTTTCACCATGAACATTCTCGGCGCTGATTGAACGTGTCTGGGCATTAGATAGACGGGCAAGATTGCCTAATCCCATACCCAGCCCATTAAATGAATATATATCTGCCACTGTTTCACCTTTCTCGCGCTCTCGCTAAAACTGGCAGTACCTCCACCTGAAAGTATGAAGAGATGGGAAAGGCCTACTCAGACGATGGCCGTGCTAACACCAGAGCCCACACTTCACGTGCTCCGGCCGCAAAAAGAGGTGCAGCGCAGGCTTCCAGTGTCGCTCCTGTTGTACAAACATCATCTATTATAAGGATTCTACGTCCAAGTAGCGCTCTGGTTGTAAAAGCGGGGGTACAGCGAAACGCTCCGGCGACATTCTGGTGGCGCTGGCTGGCTGACAACTCCACCTGCGCAACTGTGGTCCGATGGCGTACCAACATTGTAGAGTAGAGCGGGAGGTGCACCTGGGCAGCACATACTTTCGCCAGCAGGTACGCGTGATTATAGCCGCGCTGCTCTTGCCGTTTGTCATCCAGTGGCACGGCGATGATTACGTCAGCTTGCAGGGCATAATACAGGTAGGCCTGCGCTAAAAACAGCCCTAATGGTTGGGCCAGGCGTGTGTTTCCCTCATACTTTAAGCTATAAATACAACTGCGTAGAGGCTCTCCAAAGTGGCTGTACGCCCGCACTCCGCTTAAGGCGGGTATACGAAAGGAGCATTGACGACATGGATCTCCGGCAGCCATGGGTATGCCACAACGTCGGCAGTAGGGTAGCGCAAGAGGCTGTATAGCCGCGCTGCATGCAGGGCAGAGCACATGGCCGTTCCTTTTACAGCCTGCACATTGAGGTGGGAATAACAGATCAAGGCCCTGCTGAGTGGCACGCTTGACTTCGCGTCGTAGGTTGCCCTTGCTCATACACTCACCTGCTCCAGTGAAAATACATAATGTACGTGCGGGGAATACGTGATTGTGATTATGTCCCCCTCGTGCAAAGACATATAACGTTCCTGGCTCAGCGCGAAGGTTATTACCTGTTGCTCACCTGCGCCATCCGTGAATTGAAGGGCTACGCCGAACCAGGGACGAGGTGCATGTGGTACCAGTCCGGCGCTCCGCCTGCGTGTCGCCACGGAGGCGCGTAGACCAACAACTTTGCCGGTAAGCGTGCAGCGTTTACTACTTTCCCTGCCGGCGAAGAGATCTTGCCAGCCCCAAATCAGTAGCAGAGCCGGGTAGGGCAACATAATACCACCTAGCAACAACAGGCTGAAGGAGCCTGTTACCTGTACAGGAGGAGAAAAGCTATCGAGGATACCGAGCACCAGTGTAACCAGCCCGATACCTAACAGCAGGAGGGCAACAACAGTGATCAATCCCCCGATGAATAGGGCATTGCGTGGCCGGATACCAGGCCGCCAACTCCACCATGAGATGGGTTCAACATCTAAGCCTGGACGCTTCTGTTGTTCGCGTGTGATATCTTCTGGCACTCCTCTGTTCTCCTATGTACAGGCTTATGCACTCTTCTCGATGCAGCATAGCTTAAAGCAGCGCGAATTGCAATGAGCACTCTCAAGAGCTCGATTATGATATACTTTAGGTAACAAGCTATGATCAATATTTTTTAGGAGCTAAAGCATGGACGATACCACTGTCAACGCAAATACACCAGATAAAGTAGGCGCTCCTCAACAAAGCGCTATGGAAGCACCGAAGGCCATGGCCGAATCAACGGAGGCCGCTGCTTCTGAACATAGACAAGCCTATGGAACAGCTAAGACCGAAAACTTGCGCGATTCGGGTCTCTGGCGTTATTTGCTCCCCGCCTTTGTTATTGCGTGCTGCGTGGCACTGTTAGCTGTGCCGCTCTTGATCCTCGTACCCCTGTTTGTCAATTCGCTGAGTGCCAGTTCGCATACCTATGGTTTGTCCTGGCTCTGGATCACCATGATAGTACTTGAGGTAGGTGTTGCGGCTGTCGTTATCTGGGGTCTAACCAAAATATTTTTGACCCAGGCCGGAAACTACCGGAGTTAATGCTGCATGCACGTTGCTGATGTCACCGAAATTCTGGCCGCCGATTGCTTTAACTTTGCGATGGTTGAGATGCGCAAACAGGTGGAGGGGATTGATTATGTTGAAGTCAGGCGGGTGGATGTTCCTGTTGTTTAAAGAGAAATAGGTGAACGTGTCTCATTTTGAGACATCTATTTTTGGGAATACACGAATCATGCATTGTCCCGAATTTTGAAACTTAGGTTCGATTGTGATAAAGGCGCTCGCAGAGCGCCTTTATCACAATCGAACCTCTTTATTGGAGCTTTTTGCTTTTCTCTAAGGCCAGTAGCCATTCTTTGGTTGGTAATCCGCCGCCGTAGCCGGTTAGAGAACCATTGCTGCCTACGACGCGATGGCAGGGTACAATTACTGCGACCGGGTTGGCTGCACTGGCTGCACCAACCGCACGTGCCGCGCCGTGGCGTCCAATCGCGTCTGCTAGCTCAGCATATGTACGCGTCTCTCCATAGGGAATATGGAACATTTCCTGCCAGACGGCGATTTGAAATGGAGTCCCGTGGAGGTCTAAGGGACAGGCAAACTGTAATGGCTCGCCTGCGAAATAGCGCCGCAATTCATCCATGGCCTGTCGAAGGGGAGCAACTTCTTCTCCCTCAATCGCCTCCGCATATGCCAGTTTACGTTTGAGCCAGGCAAAGCCTTCTGCGGCAGGAGTTCCCGGTGCGCCTGCCCAACATACTCCTGCTTCCGTTGCCATTACTACACACGTGCCCTTGTAGCTAGATGTGCTGCTCCAAAAGAGTGTTGTCGTCTTTTGTGCTGTTGCAACCATTCCTATGCTCCTTCTTTTGTACACTTGTTCCTGACAGGAAGTGTATCATAGTAGAGCGAATGGCTGCAACTAACCGGCAGGCCTTACGCCTGCCGGTTAGTTAGGGGAGGAGGAGAACGAGAGTAGTGTGAGATCTGCGACTACTGGACGGTAATCGTGCCTTGCATTGTTTGGGGATGGAAATCGCATTGGTATTTATATGTACCGGCTTTGGTGAATGTGAAGGAAAAGCTCATATTAGAGTTGATGGGCGTATTATCTCCCGAATTAAAGGTCTTGTTAGCGTCGAGGCTGGTTACGGTGTGAGGGGTCTGGGTGGTGTTTTTCCAGACAATGGTTGTTCCCACTTTTATGGTCAGCGTTTTAGGGCTGAAGACAAAGCTACCGCTGCTATCGGTTGTGATGTTTACCGTCTGTGTAGGTCCTGAGACCGCCTTGGTAGCTGTAGGCGTTGTTCCACCTCCGCCGGTACCGTATCTGCCTCCTCCATAAGTAGTTGTATCAGTTGAAGAGGTGGCCGCAGTAGCTGTCGCTGTAGGCGAGGGGGCTGAACTCGCGGTACTCGTGTTGCTCCCGCAGGCGGCTAACAGCGCAAGCATACTTATTACTATGAATAAAAACAAGGCCAGCGTGGTGGGTTTCTTTGCTTCCATATGCGTGTGCATCCTTTTTTCTTCCTTGAATGGAGTCGTTATGAACTGTACTAACAGTTCTACTTTGTAGTAGCATATACGCATGTAAGTTACATAGCTGGCTAAATCCCGCAAACCTGCAAGCTCAAGCTTTGCCTCTTGCACTGCAAAAGGTAGCTTGATATCATGTTGCTTATGAAACCTGTATAGCATGTAGTAACGGATTGTCTTTTCAGGCTTGTAGGAACAGAACTTACAAAGGAAGAGGCTAGGATGAACGGTTCAACATGAACGCCATCTGCCTAGAAAAGCTGGATTGAGGTTCTGCCAATTGTCACGTCAACATATGACAACAACGGGAGGCAGAAAGGAAGATGTTATGCGAGCACAGGATATTGAGAAGTATTTGTTTGATCTTGGCCAGGAGTTGCAACGCATGGGAGTACAACAGCCCATGCGCATCCTCATCGTCGGCGGGGCGTTCATGCTCACTCAGCTCCACAACAGACCCGCGACGAACGATGTGGACGTGTTACTCATGGACGTTGATGGCACAACAACCTATCCGCTCTACCAGACCTTCAGGGCGGCGGTACGAGCTGTTGCAAAAAGAAATCGGATTCCTCTGTCCTGGATCAATGATGTCATTGGTGATTTTCTCCGCGATACCAGCACCGTGCCACAAGGAAGCTTGTGGCGCACGTATGCACTGCTCGAAGTATACATTCCACCAAGTGAGTATATTTTAGCGCTCAAACTGCTCGCAGGTCGCCCAAAAGACCAAGGTGACATCCAGGCCCTCTGTCGACTGTTACGCATTCAGGCGCGCACTCAGGCTCAGCAGTTGGTTGATCGATATATTCCGAACAAGCAAGTTCAGCAACTCAACGATCTGGATAAGACGCTGGATATTCTGTTTCTGTAAATCGTTGTGATACAATAGAGAAGTATGGGTAAGATGTGCAGGCGCAACGAGAAGGTACGATGAAACCGATTGATCAATTACAAACAATGGCTCTGACCTATCAAGAAATCTGCCAGGGAGAACAACCATGGGTCGCACTGGGCAATTTCATGAACGATTGGTTCGACTACGCAAAAGATCGACGCGCTGAGCTTGTCGCTGCGCCTATCTCTTTGCCTGAAACACTAAACCATGAGAAGTTTCGTTGGGCTGTTTTCTGCGCTGCCTCCGTAGAGTATCTCTGCGAGCGCTATGAAGTTCCTTGTCCATCCTGGGTGCATAACCCTGCCTATTGTTTGCCTGAACCGTGGTTTGACGCTCCAATGGCCCACAAACTACAGGTACGAGAGTACCTCGTTCGGCAGACTCCAGAGCCGTTCACCAGACGCAATATATATTGTGGCAATCGGATGTTTGCCAACAAGTACGAATTCGCCGCACAATACCGACGCCTTTCTCCCATGCAGTCTTCCTCGCTATAAAAAACCATTTGTGAAAGCGCAAGGGCAGTTCCTACCTTCTTGAGAACCGCTTCCCATGCCTAATCTGTTAGTGACATAGAAGTGTTTGTTCTGCTATACTAACGGTGCAAGAGGGCTATACTCATCTTTCTACGATAAATAGCGCTTCCTATCAAATCGAACTTAACCGACAAGAGGAGAGAAGTTATGGTGTCATGGTGGCAAAAAACGCTCGCAACGGTAGTCGGTCTGGCTGGCATGGTGGGGGGAGCATACTATATGCTTACTCGTCGTCCTTTACCGCAGAGGAATGGCAAGTTGATCATACGCGGGCTGCATGAACCTGTTGAAATTATCACTGATCGCTACGGTGTGTCACATATTTACGCTCACAATGAAGACGATCTCTACTTTACCCAGGGCTATGTGCATGCGCAGGAGCGCCTCTGGCAGATGGAGCTCAACCGGCGTACGGGTTCAGGCCGCCTGGCGGAGATTTTTGGTGAGATCGCCCTCGAAACCGACCGCTTCAGTCGCCGTCTAGGCATGCATAGGGCTGCTGCCGCTGAGGTCTTGCGCCTCCCAGCTCATACCCGGCGCATTCTGGAGGCTTATACGCGTGGCGTCAATAGCTATATTGAGCGCAACAAGAACAAGCTGCCTGTTGAATTTACCCTGCTGCGTTTTAAACCGGCGCCCTGGCATATAGCGGACAGCATTCAATGGGCGAAAATGATGGGCTGGAATCTGGGTGGTAACTATGAGACTGAAATCATTCGTGCTCGCATTGTCGCCCTATTGGGAGCGGAACGAGCTGCAAAGCTAGAAGCAGGCTATGATATCCGGCATCCTTTGATTGTTCCGCCGGGCGTTGAATATCAGGGTGTCAACCTTGGTATGTTAGAGCAGTACGAACAGTTGAAGCAACTTTCAGGCTTTGGTATGCTGGGTGCCAGTAATAACTGGGTCGTTGATGGCAGCATGTCCACCACAGGTTTACCAATCCTCTGTAATGATCCTCACCTTGGCCAGGCCGCGCCGTCCATCTGGTACGAATGTCACCTAGTGGCGGGCGATATCGATGTGATTGGAGCAAGCTTTCCCGGGGCTCCCGGGATAGTTATCGGACATAACCAGCATATCGCCTGGGGTATTACCAATGCTGTCTCCGACGTACAGGATCTCTATATTGAGAAATTCAATCCTCAGAATCCACGCCAGTACGAATACCAGGGCAAGTGGGAAGAAGCGGAAGTGGTGCGCGAGGAGATCAAGGTCAAAGGGCGCAGGGCAGCGGTTATTGAGGAGGTGCGCGTCACACGCCATGGACCCATTATTGCGAGCCTGGCAGCGGTAATTAACAAGGATAATGCCGGGCAGAATGGCAACAAAGCTGAAGCCGCTGAACTGCCCCTGGCGCTATGCTGGACGGGTTTAGAACAATGTAATATTGTCTCATCAGTTGTGAAGCTGAACCTTGCCAGCAACTGGGAAGAGTTCCTTGACGCCCTGCGCGATTGGGATGTACCGGCCCAGAATATGATCTATGGCGATAGAGCTGGCAACATTGGCTATGTGATGGCGGGGGCTATTCCCATACGTACGCAGGGGCAAAGCCTGTTGCCCTCGCCCGGTTGGACGGGTGAGTATGAGTGGACGGGCTTTATACCTTTTGATGAACTGCCACGAACCTACAATCCAGAGCAGCACTTCATCGTCACTGCTAATAATCGCGTGGTCAATGACGACTATCCTTATTATATTACTAATGAGTGGCTGAACGGTTACCGTGCCCAGCGTATTCGTGACTTGCTGACCAGCAAGAAAAAATGGGCTCCCCAGGATATGGCACTGATCCAATCCGACCAATACGCTCTCCCTGCGGTCGAAATCGTTCCGCATATACTCTCCATCTCGACAGATGCGTCTTTGGAGAAAGCCGCCCTCAATGTCCTGCGCACCTGGAACTATATCCTGGCTCCCGACAGCGCAGGCGCGGCGATCTACACAACCTTTTTAAACAAGTTAGAGAAAATTGTTTTCGCTGCTATGTTTGGTGAGGACGAAACTCTTATACATGCCTACCTCGGTCGGGGCTCTACCATCCTGGCTTCTGTGAATGGCTACGCCAGCCGCAGCAAACCCCTCTTGATTCGCTTGCTTAACCAGCGTGATGATGGATGGTTTGCCGATACGGCTGTGCCGAATGGGCCAGTGACATGGCAAGCTGCTTGTAGTAGCGCTCTTGCTGCCGCTGTTGAGGAACTACGGGAAAAACTTGGAAACAACGTGCAACAGTGGCAATATGGCAAAATTCATCGTATGACCTATAACCATGTCCTGGGAGCCGTCAAACCGCTTGATAAGCTGTTTAATCGAGGCCCATTCCCCCTTGGTGGTGATATTGATACGGTAAATATGGGTGCTTCACTGCCAAATGATCCCGAGGTCGTGCTCACCGTACCCTCGTACCGGCAGATTGTGGACCTGGCGGATATGAAGGCTTCGCTTTCCGGTCATGCACCTGGCCAGTCCGGTCATCCCGCCAGTAAACACTATGCCGATTTCATCAAACCCTGGCTCAAAGTTGAGCATCATCCCATGCTCTTCGAGCGCGACATGATCGAGGCATATGCGGAAGGCACTCTCAGCTTACAACCCGAGTAACAACGCAACGTTACTGCTCAGGTTGTCTCTTTACCTGACTCCTCAGCGCCTGCGGCGCTTCGCACGTCTTTTATGATTGCTCTAGACTGCGCAGTCTAGAGCAATCATAAAGAAAATAAATGCTGCTTACAAATTTTTTACAATTTATTGATGTTTTTCTGATGAACATGGGCTATAGTACGGACAACTGATACTATTCTTTAGAAGAAAGAAAGGCAGATGGGTTCTTTTCTCTGATTGAGAATAAGCGCTTCCATACTCATATAGCATGTCAACACCGCCAATGCAAGCACAAAGAACATTCTCTTTGTACTGGATGCTGATACCACTGCGTCTTTTTCTAGGCGTCACCTTTATATATGCTGGCCTGCAGAAACTGACCGATCCGCAATTTTTCCAACCTGCGGCCCGTGGATATATTGGTAAACAGATCATGGCCTTTGCTAACGGCTCACCACTGCATAATTTCCTGATACAATTTGTCGTACCGTACGCCCATTTCTTCGGGCTGCTTGTGGCCTACGGCGAATTGGCCATAGGCTTTGGCACTATTGTTGGTTTCCTCTTGCGCCCGGCCGCCTTCTTCGGTTTATTGATTAGCCTGTTGTTCTTCCTTAGCGCTAGCTGGCATGTCTATCCATATTTTTATGGTTCCGATATTGTCTTCGCCTTTTGCTGGCTGACGCTGCTTATCGCGGGAGCCGACAAAACAGGGCTGCCGACGCTGGATATGCTATGGGTCCAGCAGCTACTTTCACCTGAACAGCGAGCTCGCTATGCGCCTGCGCTCTCCTTCCTGCTAGGAGTAGGCGATAGCGTAAAGGGCGTACCCATGCCGAGCAATGCAGTACCTGCACAGAACACTGCACAAGCGCAGAATACGGTACAGGCTCAGAATAAACGAGGGCAGGGTTATACGCGCTCTCCCCAGCAGCAAAGTAGATACGCGGCTGCGCGGCGTTCAAAAGAGGAGTCGCGCCGAAATTTCTTGCTGGGTGCAGTCACTGGCGGTGTGAGTATGTTGGGATTGGCCTGGCTCTGGAATACACTGCACATTTTTTCACATGCTGCTGATGACAGCGCAGGTACAACCACGGCTGCACCTATGACGACGGCGGGTACTGCTACTCCAGGCACCGCGACAGCGGGTAATACTATCGCACAGGTGAACTCAGTAAAAAACAACAGCGCTGTCACCTTTACGCTCGCATCAAGTGGCGATCCAGGTATTCTGGTACGCCTCAACAATGGAAACTTTGTATGTTATGATGCTGCCTGCACTCATGCCGGCTGTCCCGTGGATTATGATCCCTCAAGCCAACTCCTGGTTTGTCCCTGTCATGGGGCTGAATTCGATCCTGCTAAAGCCGCTGCCGTGGTGCAGGGGCCAGCCCAAACGCCCCTTACCGGCGTCCCTTTTCACGTAGATAACGCAAGTGGTGCGATCACTGTGCAACAATAGAGAGAACTAAACATATTAAAAAGCTCGGCTCCAGCCGAGCTTTTTAATATGTTTAGTTCAGTGGCTCTCGATCCTTTAGAGTGATTGACGAGAGCGGGCCGATTATTCCCTCTCCCCCGGAGAGGGTGCGCGCCCTACGTTTCACGAAGGATAGAGACCCAGTTCAGTTTCCCTCTTGACAGTGGGATTGCTATCTGCTATATTCGATATAGCAGATAGTTATGTGAGGAACAAATGGATTTGTCTGAGAAGATTAAACATTTACGTGAAGTTGAAGGTGAATTGCGGGGTCTGAACAGGCCAATGACTCAAATGGAAGTCGTAAAAGCTATGCAAGAAGAGCTACAGGCAAGCCTTAGTCAGGCCTATCTCTCGCAATTAGAGAAAGGGAAGCGTGTACATTTGACGGCTTCCAGTCGTGACTTGCTGGCCGCATTTTTCAAAGTCCACCCGGGCTACCTGGTCAGTGATCCCCCAGACTATAGCACTGACCTGCTCACAGATATGGCAGAGGATAGCGATCGCCTGGCAAACTGGTTAACTGCCCAGACTACCGAATGGGCGACTGAGCCGGTCATGCAGAATTTTTTTGAACACCTGGCGAACGCCCCTGATCCTCGTCGTTACCTTGCCCTCTTTGACCAGTTAATGTATTTGCCTATAAATATACTTGAGGAGTTTGTTCGCACACTCGACCCGCACAATGAAAATGGTGCAGACTAAAGATACGTTGGATTTTTGTAGTGGTCTTACGTCTATGTTCAGGGATATTGTTTAGTAAAGTACTGATCATGTATACTTTAGCCGACATACTTACTCATAAGGAGCAATTGATGATTCAGGGCCAGTTCGGACAGCCTGGCCAGCGGCGTATACAGGTAGCGCGGGCAGGTCACTTGCTCCGGCGGCACCCAATACTTATACCTGTCATACTCTTAAGTGGTTCGCTTGGGCTATGCTTTGCCAGTTTCTATGCCGACACTCTATTTCCTTTACTGGCGCTGGTTGGCGCGCCTACTTCGTTGCTGTGTCTAGCTATGGCGTTTGTTTTAGGCGTGTCTGGTGTATTAACCAGCATTATCTCAATAATAGAGGGTATTGATCGTTGTCGTCTGCGGACGGCAACGTTTCCGAAACCGAAGGGAGCTTAGTAATGCTCATCGCGACAGATCCGCTATCCCTGGTGTTTATCGCCTGTTTCCTGTTTGGTCTGCTCTTTTTGCTAGCAACGGCACTGCTAGGAAGCCTGGGGCATGGTCATGTGGGTATTCATAGTTCTGCGCAGCACAGTGGACTGCATCTGGGCGGACACGCTCCTACTCCACATGCTGTTAGCCATGCAGGTCCAGCCCATGCTCCCGCTCATGGCACGCATGTGGCCAGTCACGCCCCTGCGCATACAAACGCCGCCGGACGCAGCGCAAGCACGCAGCAAAGTGCTAATCAAAGTGCGCAGGGAAACTGGTTGGCACAATTGGCTTATATTAACCCCACAACTGTTGTGCTTTTTCTGCTTGGATTTGGCTTTCTCGGTTACGTCTTTCATAATACAGCCCATTTAGCGCTGCCTTTATCACTCATCTTCGCCGCTTTGGGAGGTATTGTTGTTGCTCTGTTGTTATTGATACTGCTTAGCCGCATCTTCGGTGACACCGATGTGAGTACTGAGCTGGATGTAGCAGATCGTACAGGGCTGCTGGGAAAAGTCAGCATCACAATCCAGGAGAACAGCCTTGGTGAGATCATCTATACCTCGCCTGGCGGCATGCGTAAGAGTATCCCGGCACGCAGCACCGATGGGCGCCGTCTCGATCGTGGTCAAGAGGTTGTCGTAGTAAACTATCAGAATGGTGTGGCAGAGGTTGATACATGGGAGCGTTTTATGAACGAGGAGGAAGTATTAGATCCTAAATCCCCGCTTACAAATGAAGATGAACTCACAAAATTACGTGCCTTACTTGAAGAATCAGATCCGAGAGACTCAAAATTAGCTTTGCAAAATGACTTGCAAAAGGAGTAACGTATTATGAACATCTTTGCTGCCTTGCCGCTTACTCTTATCGTTGGCATAGTAATACTCGTTGTCGTGGTCCTTATTCTAATAAACATATATGGGAGATTACTGCGTAAGGTTGGACCGAACCAGGCTCTCATAGTGTACGGTGGCCGCAACATGGAGGTTGTTACGGGTGGTTCTAAGCTCGTTATCCCTTTGACTCAGCGTGCTGATTTATTCTCGCTTGAGTTGATGTCCTTTGATGTCGCGCCATCACAAGACCTTTATACCACTCAGGGCGTAGCCGTCAATGTCGAGGCTGTGACGCAAATCAAAGTGCGCTCCGATAGGGAGAGCATTATAACCGCCGCTGAGCAGTTCCTCAGCAAACGCCAGGAAGAGCGCGAGAACCTCATCCGTCTTGTCATGGAAGGTCACCTGCGCGGTATCGTTGGTCAGTTGACGGTTGAAGACCTGGTTAAAGATCCAGAAAACGTCGGTTCTAAAATGCTCAAGACCGTTACGCCAGACATGGAAAAGATGGGCCTGGAAGTCATCTCTTTCACGATTAAAGATGTACGTGATAAGAACGACTACATTACTAACATGGGTCGCCCGCAGATTGTCCAGATCCGCAAGCAGGCTGACATCGCTGCCGCCCTGGCCCAGCGCGATACACAGATACAGCAGGCCAACGCCTCTCGCGAAGCTGCCGTTGCCAAATCCGCTGCTGATCAAGAACGCGTCAAGGCCGAGGCAGAGTCGCTGGGTTTCCAGGCTGAGTCACAGCGTAACCTTGCTTTGAAGAAAGCCGCATTTGATGCCGAAGTAAAGAAACAGCAGGCTACCGCCGACAAATCCTATGATATCCAGGCCAACGTCACGCAGCAGCAGGTTATCGCCGAGGCCGTCAGGGTTACAGAGGTTGAGAAGAACGCCCAGATCAAAGTGCAGCAGGCCGAAATTCAACGCCGTGAACTTGAATTGCAGGCAACCATCCAGAAGGCCGCCGAGGCGGAGCGCAGGCGTGTCGAGACGGTTGCAGAGGCTGAGCGCCAGCGTCTCATTTTCGAGGCGCAAGGTCAGGCCGATGCTACTAAAGCGCGTGGTATTGGTGATGCTGAAGCTAACAAAGCGCGTGGTCTGGCCGAGGCCGAAGCCAACCGTGCCCGAGGTATGGCGGACGCGGAGGTTATCCGTGCGAAAGGTCTGGCGGAAGCTGAAGTTATCCGTGCCAAAGGTGAAGCTGAAGCTGATGCCATGAAAGTCAAAGCTGCGGCTTTCCATGAGTACAACCAGGCTGCCGTCCTTGATAAGCTGTTGACGGGTATGCCGGAGATTGTGCGCGCGATTGCTGAGCCGTTGAGCAAGGTTGACAAAGTTACGATCGTTTCGACCGGTGGCGATAATGGACATGGTATGGGAGCCAGCCGCATTACTGGCGATGTCATGAACATGGTGGCGCAAGTTCCCGCCCTCTTTGAACTGCTCAGTGGTACGCGCATCGGTGATTTAATGAACCGCGTACCCGCCCTGGCAAACCAGGATGGGGACCAGAGCGGTACAAGTGGCGCTAACGTACACGCTAATGGCAATGCCTCTGCTGTTGATACTGCATCGAACGAAAAGTAGGTCACGTGTAGGATGTATGGGGAGAAAGAACTCTCTCCATACATCCTGCCTTGAGGGAGCTGTTGATGAATTTGTTGGAACGTGTGCTAACCTTACTCGGTGCTAATCTCAATACCATGATTGAGAAGGCCGACGATCCGGAGAAGGTACTGCGACAATTGCAACTTGACATGCGTAACCAACTGGTGCAGGTCAAGACACAGGTTGCCACGGCCATCGCCGAGAGTCACAAGCTGCAAAAACGGAGTAAGGAGAAGCTGGCTGAGGCTGACGTGTGGTTGAAAAAAGCGGAACAGGCGGTCCAACAAAACAATGACGATGGCGCGCGTTCGGCCCTTATGCGCTACAACGATATCCTGCGACAGGCAAAACGCTACGAGCAACTCAAGAAAGACCAGGAACAGCTAGTCGTTACCATGCGCGGCGCGCTGCGCCAACTTGAAGCTAAAATCTCGGAAGTCGATACTACGATTGAGATGCTTATCACGCGCAAGCGTAACGCTGTGATACAGCAGCGTATGTATGACGCATTGAACAAGTCGGCCGGTCCCAAAGACAAGGAGCGCACTTCACGCGCCCAGGACGCTCTCTTAGAGGCGGAGGCGCGTGCTCGTGCCCTGGCAGACCTGCACCAGCGCGACCTGGATACTCAGCTCGATCAGCTTTCGGAAGATCAGATACTTGAACAGCAGATACGAGAGCTCAAATCTAAGCATAGCCGCTCGCACACACCGCCTCTGCTTCCCGAGGGCAATCCACATAACGCAGCTCTGCTCTCACCACAGCCCCATGGGGAAAGCCCCGTGCAAAAGCAGCTTGAAAAGACAAAGACACCAGCGCATGAAAAAGCGACTCTCCCTTCCACACCTGAAGAGCGAGAGGAACTGAAGCTGGCCGACCTCAAGAAGTTACTGGAATAATGGGATGTATGTACTACCTGAACAGTCCCGCGTAGTACAGAATTGTGAAGAGGATGATAAATGCCAGTGCTATAAATATACCAATGATGAAGGATCTGCGATTAATGCTGCGCTCTTCATCGGTTGGAGGTATTTGCTCGCTCATACTTGTCTCTTTTTCTAGCGCAGTGCGGCTCCAATAGCTCCTTCAACATTCGCCATTATTTCCAGGCTTTCTGCCGGGTCGGACTCACGCGTTGTAATCAGAACCTGAAAGGCTTCTTTATCATTGCCTACGATACGCAGCAAGATATGCCGGTCTGTACCTGTAATGACAGTATCTTCATACTTTCCCCAGTTGCCATCTTTGAGTGACAGCAGCGCCCCTTGTAGAACACGGCTAAAGTGAAGGCACATCGGCGAAATATCCAGGTCGTCAATGGCTACCTGGGCAATTGGTTGTCCATCGAAACCGACGACGCCTGTTGCGATAAAGCCGGTAATGGAATAGCCCACGGTTTGCAAGGCGGCTATGAGTGCGGGATAATTGCGCCTGGCTGCCCGCTGTGTGCCCAATTTTCCTGTCTGTGATGATGGGCTGTTGCTATGCATTAAAGCGCCGCTTGTGCGCCGCTCACCCTTCTGCAAGATGTCACCTGTCGTGTGAGTTGACAAGCTCTGGAGTGGTACATCTGCCAGGGGCGAGATATGGGTCTCCTCGGGAGGCCGCCCTCCGGCTGAACCGTTAGTATGCTGTACCGGTACAGGTGTTTCATTATCCCTGCTAAGCGGCTTTTGCGGGCCAGTAGCCTGTTTCTGTGGCAATGGGGCTGTTGTTCTCCTTGGAGGTGGGGTAGATGGCTGCCACTCCGCCGGTGATGGCCTGGTTGCAGGTATAGCGGATACTTTAGCCGTTTGCGAGAGCGAGGATGGGCGGACCGCGTGCATATCGAACTTTGAAGGTAGCTCTGTCAACCATGACGGCAGGTCAGTCCGCTGACTCGCCGGAGTTTTATGCACCGTTGCAGGGACGATATTTTCACTTTTCCCCGCACCTGCCGCTGATGGTTCATAAGCAGCGGGTATTTCGCCAGAGTTAGTCGACACTGCTTGCGTGCCGCTCGCGCCAGTGCTAACAGGGAGACGCTCGATTTTTCCTGTTGGCTGCCACCATTCTTTATCATCAGCGCTTTCATTGTTCCCATCGTACTTGAACTGATATTCTGCCGTCTTCTCACGGATATCTGGGGAGTTATCCTGAGCTTCTGCCAGCACCACGAATGGGCTATCATCAACTTCTGGTAGCTGAACTACGGGCGATACTACCTTATACTCGCCGCTCGTCTGTGGGATAGTTGCGTACTTTGAACGATACTGTAAAGCTTGAAAAATCAGGCGTGAAAGGGGCTGCGTGACGTTGGGAGTGACCTGGTCATGCCAGGCCTGCTGGGTCACAGTGCCGTTTTTATAGGCGGCTAAGGCAAAAAAGGCTTCTTCGCCGCGCAGCATCCCGTACTCTGCCCAGGCTAATTCACCACCTTGAAAGCACAAGATACCGCGCTCCTCCGGGCCAGTGTTTACCACGAGGGCAATGCTTTTGCGGCTCAGTGTAATAATTTGAATCACATCCAATAAATCGAATGAATCCAGGCTGGCGGAAAAGCCTGTCTGTTGGAGCAAGCGGCGCAGTTCTTCTTTTAGTAAGTGCAAATCCAGGGGTTTTTGCAGGTAGCTAACGACGCCTCCCTCTAAAGCCTGGGTGCGCGTGGCTGGGGAACTATCGGCAGCAACCATAATCATATGCGTGCGCGGACGATACGCACGCAGCCATTGCAGCATTTCCAGACCATCAGCGCCCGGCATCTTTAAATCGCCAATGACTACATTGTATTCTTCCGACCAGAGGATGCGTATAGCTTCTGCCCCACTATGCGCACCCTGCACAAAATAGCCATCCTTGCGTAGTGAGCTGACAATACCCTGGTTAAGCTGTTCATCATCCTCTACCACGAGAATGCGCCACTGTTCAGACATCGTTGCTACCACCTAGAAATAGGATCTTGCTTGTTTGAGGGCAATGAGATCGATTTGCTTTTCCCTTAGTTTAAGACTATAACAGGGTTGTGTCAATGTTGCAGCGGAATAACACCAGATAGTCAGGTTGACAACTGAAGAGAAGCTGATACCATAATCAACCGGGTGAAATATTTATTTAGAGGCATATAGGGTAAGGGATAGTACATTTGAAAAAGGAGTGACATTGTTATGATGCCACATGAGATTCAGCAGGATTCCTGGAAGCAACTGGCCGGTACAGCCGCGGCTGAACTAGTAGAAGATGGCATGCTACTTGGCCTGGGTACCGGATCAACGGCGGCCTACCTGGTGTACGCGCTGGCCAGGCGTATGCAGGCAGGTTTGTATATTGCTGGAGCCGTTCCCTCCTCAAAGGCGACCGAGCAGCTTGCCAGCAGCCTGGGTATACCCCTGACTGACCTGGATACTCATCCGGTCCTTGACCTTGCCATTGATGGGGCCGACGAAATCGATGACCAACTGCGCCTCATCAAGGGTGGCGGTGGCGCACTACTGCGTGAGAAAGTTGTCGCCTCAGCAGCTCGCCGTTTTGTGGTAATCGGCGATATTACCAAGCGGGTCACACAACTGGGTCTCAAAATGCCTTTGCCGGTCGAAGTTGTGCCTTTTGCGACCACTCCTGTGCTCAAACACCTGGAGGCTTTAGGGGCAATAGTAAAGCTACGCCAATTGGCGGGACAGACTTTTATTACTGATAACGACAATGTTATTCTGGATTGCACCTTTCCAGCGGGTATATCCGACCCAGCAGATTTACATGCGCGTATCAAACAGATCGTTGGTGTTGTGGAAACCGGCCTTTTTCTACATATGACTACACAAGCCATTATTGGCGGACCGGGGGGAGTGAGCTATTTGACGTAATGTTGCTAGCAAACATGCGGTTATTTCTTGACAGGTACTTGTCCGCTAAGTATACTTGGATTAATATATTCAAACTCCTCTGTATTATCGTAAGGAAGGAGGTCATAACGTCTTCTTCTACCACTTTTTCTGGTAGCGCTTCATCGCTTGTTCCCTTTCAGAAATGCGTCAATGCTGACTACTCTGATGAACAATGTTGCTGTGCTCAAGTACTACATTTGTTGTTGTGCTTAGTGCTACAAAGGAGCTTCTATTTTGAGCAAAGTCCCAACCGTATCATCTGCTAGCAGCCCATGGTCGTTGTCAACGTATCGTATTGTCGTGGCCGGCGTGCTGGCGGCAATTACGATTGTCATGGGCATCGTTCCTGGTATTGGTTTTATTCCCGTACCTAATGTTACCGCCAGCGCGACGATTGAACACGTGCCAACCATTCTTGGTGGGGTAATTGGTGGGCCAATCGTAGGCATGATTACTGGCCTGGTATTTGGACTTGTTAGTTTCTTCCGTTCAACGACTCCCATCTTCAAGGATCCGCTGGTAGCTATTGTTCCACGTATTTTGATTGGCCTCGTCTCCTGGTTGGTCTATGCTGGCTTGCAGCGTTTCAATCGGAGCGTAGCCGCTTTTGTCGCAGGTCTGGCCGGTGCGGCAACTAATACCGTATTTGTCTTAACTTTTGCGATCTGGCGCGGCTATTTGCCACTAGCCATTGTTCCCTTGATCCTGCCGCAGGCTATTGCAGAGGCAATTATTGCCGCCATCCTCACTACCATCATCGCGGGTGCCGTACAAATTGTGCAGGGTCGCTACGTGCGCGCTCCTGAGACAAAATCGCGCGATCAACTGCCGTATTGATTATGCTTGAAGTAAATAAGGTTACGTTTAGCTACAGTGCCCACGGGGAGCAAGACGCTCCCCCGGCACTCCGTGAAGTCGATCTACGCATTGAGCCAGGTGAAACTGTAGCAATCATTGGCCATAATGGCTCGGGTAAGAGCACATTGGCGAAACTGCTGGCCGCTATCCTCAAGCCTGACAGCGGTACTGTCCTGGTAGATGGCTTGCATACCGATGCTGGTGGGGAAGATATCTGGACCATTCGCCAGCGCGTCGGCATCGTTTTTCAAAATCCTGATGATCAGCTGGTGGCAAATACTGTCATTGACGATATTGCCTTTGGACCAGAGAATCTGCGCCTACCGCGCTTTGAAATTGAAGAGCGCATTCAGGAAGCAATGGACTTACTGGAACTGCAGCCATATGCTCAGATGGCGATCAACGAGCTATCGGTTGGCCAGAAACAACGCGTGGCTATCGCAGGGGTACTCGCGATGCGCCCGCGCTACCTGCTGCTTGATGAACCAACGACAATGATCTCAGGGCATACTGGCCGTAACCTGCTGGCTACTGTACAGCGACTGGCAGAGACGCAAGGCATTGCGGTCATTCATATTACGCACTTCATGCATGAAATTGCGTCGTTCAAGCGGGTGATTGTCATGGATGAGGGGCGTATTTTAATGGATGGGACCCCGGCCAGCATCTTTGCGCGCGCTGATGAACTCCACGCGGTTGGACTGGATGTACCTATGATAACAAGCCTAGGTCGGCGCCTACGTGCTCAAGGATGGGTTGGTTTGCCGGAGGTTGTAGTCTCGGCTGAAGAATTAAAGGCAGGGATGCTATGCTCTTCGAACTGAAAAATGTACAATACACTTATTTGCGTGGCACGCCCTTTGCTGTGGATGGGTTACGAGGACTTTCTCTCAGCATTCAAAATGATCAGACTGTAGCCATTGTAGGGCCAACCAAGTCAGGCAAATCTACCCTGGTGGATCTGCTGGCAGGTTTGATCAAGCCAGCAGGGGGCACTTTTTTGTTTGAAGGTGCGGATGTAAGTGCATCTTCTTTCAATGTTGATCGTATCCGTTCTGAGGTGGGTGTGGTTTTCCAGTCGCCCGAGGCGCAAATCTTCGAAGATACTGTGGGTAAAGACGTTTCTTTTGGACCACGGCGCAAAAAAATGCCGCTGGCCGAATCACGACGTTTAGTTCAGGAATCGTTGGAAGCTGTGGGATTATCCTATGAAGACTATCGCACGCGTTATACCTACGCGCTGAGTGGAGGCCAGAAGCGCCGTGTGGCTATTGCTGGCGTCCTGGCCCTGGAACCCAGAGTCATTATCTTTGACGAGCCCACGGCTGGTTTAGATCCGCGTGGACGGCGCGAATTACTTGATCTTATTGTCAAGCTGAAACAACGTCATAAGCTGACAATTATCTATATGTCCAGTAGCCTGGACGATGTAATTGAACTGGCTGATACCATTTACGTGCTTGATCAAGGAAGGCTAGCATTTGGAGGTACACCGCGCGAAGTGTTAGCCCATAGCAGCGAACTGGCAGACCTGGATATCACGCTGCCGGAAGTAGCGCAGATCGCGCTAGCGTTGCGTGATATTTTTCCTGCGATGCGCACAGATGTATTGAACCTGGCAGAATTGGAAGAGGAGATTGGAAAAAACCGGGTACTTACAGGCAATGCTGCCCCATCACAGGCTATTCAGCCTGCTTCTGGAGAATAATAATGACGTTTCGAGGTGTATAGCCGGTAAAAGTTAGAGCAACAGGTATGATTGAACTTTCCAGAGATATTTCCTTTGGACAATATATCAACAACGGCTCGGTGCTGACGCGGATGGACCCTCGCGCCAAACTGGTGTGCGCTGTGTTATTGATTGCCCTGGTTTCTTACGTTGGCACCTTTACTGCCTTTGGCCTGTGTTTGTTGATATGTATCGGAGTGCAGTGGCTCTCACGCATTTCGTTACCTTACGTCCTGCGCAGTTTTAGAGCTATTGTCGTTTTTTTGGTGTTTATCTACATTATTGAGATCATCTTTTACTATCCGCCACCTACACAACACGTCTCAATGATCTGGCAATGGGGTATTTTTAACATTTCGCACGAGGGCATTATCTTCAGTACGTTGATCATGATTCGCGTGCTTTTCCTGTACTACCTGGCATCAATGCTGATGTTCACTACTTCGCTGATAGATCTCACTGATGGTTCTGAAGCCTTACTTTCACCGTTGCAAAGGCTTGGTATACCCGTCAATGCCTTCGTCATGGTACTGGTTATTGCCTTTAAATTCGTGCCCATCTTTGTGGCTGAGGTAGAACGCTTGATAAAGGCTCAATCGGCCAGAGGTGTGCGCTTTGATCAGGGTAACTTGTTTCAGCGCGCTACAAAGCTTGGTCCACTGCTAATACCTCTTTTTATCAGTGGCTTTCGTCGGGCCGAGACATTGTCTGTAGCTATGGAAGCGCGCTGTTATGGGGGAGCTATACGTGGTTGGCGTAGAAGCAAACGACGTGAACTCCGCTTCCAGCGTTTCGATGTGCTGGCACTTCTATGCACAGTAATCTTCTGCGTAATAACGGTTGCTGTGAACCTGCTGGTACATTTTTGATCGGCCTGGCACGGGATTTTCTAGCATGACAAAGGATGTCCACTTTTATGAGTGATTCTTTATCTTCAGAACAGGCAGCGGCCATTTTGCAGTCTGCGGAGGCTGTCCTGGCAGATGCTATCGCCTTTTTACAGGGCCTCATTCGTATTCCCACGGTAAATCCACCCGGCGAAGCCTATCCCGCCTGTGCTCAATACATTGGCGAGCACCTTAATACGTTGGGGTACAGCGTGGAATATATAGATCTCACGCCGGCGGAAGTGGAGGAACTTGCTCCCTACGGTGGTTTGCAGCCACGCACCAACGTCATCGGTCGCCTGGCAGGAGCCCAGGAGGGTCCCGTCCTGCATTTTAATGGACATATGGACGTTGTGCCCGCGGGTTCGGGCTGGACAATGCATCCTTTCGGGGGTGATGTGCTCAATGGGCGTATCTATGGGCGGGGAGCCTCGGATATGAAAGGTGGGCTGGCGGCCCAGATCCATGCCGTTGAGGCCATCCGGCGCGCAGGTTTACAACTGCTGGGCACCGTTGAGCAGAGTGGCGTGGTTGATGAGGAGAGTACGGGTAATCGCAACGCTGGCATGGGCCTGCTGGTCGAACGAGGCTACATCAGCCCACAGCGGACGGACTATGTCGTGATTACCGAACCGCTCAACGCTGACAATATCTGCCTGGGTCACCGTGGGGCTATCTGGGGAGAAATCACCACCTTTGGTCGTTTATCACACGGCAGTACTCCCGAACGCGGCGTCAACGCCATCGAACAGATGGCTGGCTTTATCGCCGAGGCCACGCACACACTGAAGCCGCGCTTACAGCAGCGCCAGAACAGTCAACCGGTGGCACCTGCCAGCGCAAATGCTGCCAGCATCGCCTTCAATATGATCCAGGGTGGCGTAAACGTCAACAGCGTGCCGGATCGCTGCAGTGTCTCCTTTGACCGCCGTCTGGTCATGGGCGAAAGCGTGGAGGAGGCCCGCCGCGAAATTTGCGACTTGCTCGAACAGCACGTCGGCCAGGAACCCGGCTTTCGCTACGAATATGTGGAGAGATATGCCACAGGACCCACCTGGGTTAGTGCTGAGACGCCGCTGGTACAGGCCTTTACCGCCGCTTTGCAGCTGGTAGTAGGTCGAACGCCTGGATACGTATGCAGTCCGGGCACCGATGATCAGCGTTTTGTTGTACACAACGCGGGTATCGAGCAATGTATTGTTTATGGGCCGGGTGAGATTACCCAGGCCCACGTCATTGACGAGTCACTTGCTCTGAATGACCTGCTCACCTCGATCAAAGTCATGGCCCTGGCGACCGCGACCTTACTTGGGGTGGCATAGGGAGAGAGATGTGCTATGCAAACATCGACAACATCCAACGAATTTTTCCCACCTGGTCAGGCTCATCGCATCTTTCTGGCTGGTGAGTGGATAGAGGACGAAGAACAGGTCGAGATTCGTTTCCCGTATGATCGCGACATCCTGGTAGGTCGCGTGGCATGGGCCAGCAGGCAACATGCTGATAGGGCCCTCGCGCGTGCTCAACAGGGCGCGCAGGAAATGGCGGACTGGCCGCTGCATCGCCGGGCAGCTCTTTTGCACCGCGCTGCTGACCTGATTGCTGAGCGCAGTGAGCATTTCGCATGGTTGATTGTCCATGAGGTAGGCAAACCCATCAAGGACGCGCGCCTGGAAATCGCACGCGCCGTAGCGTCTGTGCGCCTGGCAGCGGAGGAGGCCACGCGCATCAGTGGCGAGGTTGTGCCTATGGATGCCGTACCCGGCGGTGAAGGCCGTATCGCCTACACCGTGCGTCGTCCACTTGGTGTGATCGTCGGCATTACAGGCTTTAATTTCCCCCTCCTGCTGGATTGCCATAAAATTGCCCCGGCCCTGGCGGCAGGTAATGCGATTGTGCTCAAACCTGCACCAGAAACGCCAATTACAGCCCTGGAACTGTCCGCCGTCTTTGCGGAAGCGGGTGTTCCCCCTGGCGCTTTGAGCGTTTTACCCGCAGGTGACGACATCGGTGAAATGCTGGTGCGTGATGAGCGCGTGGCAATGATTACTTTCACCGGCAGTTCAGCCGTAGGCAAGCATATTCGTGAAGTGGCAGGCTACAAGCGTGTTGCACTCGAACTGGGCAATAATTCCCCATTGATAATCGCCGCTGACGCCGACCTTGAGCGGGCTGTTGCACGTGTTGTGGCCGGAGGTTACTACGCCGTAGGGCAGGCCTGTATTGCTGTGCAGCGTATCTATGCCCAGCGCAGCATCTACCAGGATTTCGCGCAGCGCCTGGCCCTCCAGGTGGGTAAATTGCGCACAGGTGATCCACGCGACGCCGCGACAGATATTTCCACGCTGGTAAGCACGCAAGCCACGCAGCGTGTGATGGCGGTTTTACGCGATGCCCAGCAGCAGGGAGCGCAACTGCTTGTTGGTGGGGAACTCCTCCCAGATGGCTGTATCACACCTGCCGTCCTGCTAGGCTTCACTCCCGATATGCAGATTTGTCAGGCTGAACTCTTTGGTCCTGCTGTTGCCATCGCACCTTACGATACCCTGGATGAAGCGATTGCCCAGGCCAACAGCACGCCTTATGGTTTGCAGGCAGGCATTTTTACCCGCGACTTGCAGTCGGCTCTATATGCCGCGCAGCATCTTGATTTTGGCGGTGTGCATATCAATGAAGTTTCCAGTTATCGTGCTGATCATATGCCCTATGGAGGCATAAAAGCCAGTGGCATGGGCCGCGAGGGTCCGCGTTATGCTATCGAGGAGATGAGCGAAACCAAGATTGTTGTGATTACATTGTAGAAGGTTGGGTTAGTATGTCAACGATTATGATTACAGGCGGTGCGGGTTTCCTGGGTACTTATGTAACACGCATGTTAGCGGAACGTGGTGATCGTGTAGTTATCTTTGACGCAGCAGGAACTGCTCCCGAACTTGCTGTCCTGACGGCACCGTTTGAGAAGAATATCATGCGCGCGCGCGGCCAGATTCTGGATCTCAGCGGCCTGCTGCGCTGTGTGCGGCAACACAAGGTTGAGCGTATCTTTCACGCAGCTGCACTCTATGATCCACCCTATTCGTTGGAAGATCCTGCTATCACTTTTCAGATGAATGTCAATGGTACGATCAATGTGCTGGAAGCCGCGCGTTTTCTGGGTGTTCAACGTGTCGTGCAAAGCAGCAGTATCGGCGTCTATGCGCCGCGCCAATACGAACCAATCGATGAGTCCCATCCTATACTTCTCCCTTCAGCAGGCAACCCGCTGGGGGCATATGGAGCTTCCAAAGCAGCAGCAGAGATTGCCGGTATGACCTATTACAGCACGAATGGCGTCGATTTTGTGGCATTACGTAACTCGGCTATCTACGGCTATGGCATGCGCTACCCCATGTATATCAAACCTATGATCGAGAACAGCCTGCGCCAACAGCCAACGCGCTTCGCCAGTGGGGGCGATATGATGCGCGATTACACGCATGTCAAAGATATTGCCCAGGCGGTTCTCAAAGCTCTGGATGTTCCAGCTTCCACCCTGACGCAGCGTATCTTCAATATTGGCTCTGGCGTTATGCATAGCGCCACGCAGGTAGCGGGAACCGTGCGTGCGCTGCTTCCCAACGCGGATATCGAGATCGCACCGGGCTTGAGCGAACTGGAGGAAAGCGATATGCGTGCGCGTGGCACATTGGACCTGACGGCTGCTCGTCAACAGTTGAAATACGAGCCACTGTATTCGTTAGAGGCTGGTATACGTGATTACATTGAAATGTTTCGTAGTGCTCATAAGCTATGAGAGCGGGTGTGTTACATGCATAAGGGTGGTTGAGAAGTGAAAAAAGGGCCAGGACACCCGCAAGAGGCCAGGGCGAGCGCACCCCACCAGGGCGACCGCAAGGGTCGCCCCAACCATATACGAAAGAGCCGCGCAAGCGCGTCGTGTATAGTAGGGGCGACCTTTGCGGATGTCGTCATGTCGTCTCCCCCGGAGACCGAGCGCCCTGGCTCTTGTAGCTCCCCTGGTCTTGTGCTTTAACGAACCAGGTAAGACTCATTTATACAAGCGGAAGAGACGAACTGTCTTATTCGTCTCTTCCGCTTGTATGCGTCTGTGGTTATGAAACGTAGAGACCAGCTAATACGTGATGTAGGCAGAGCAGGAGATTATAATTGTATGAACCTCCCAATAATATATGAAAATGCGTATTATCGATACATAGCTTATTTATCGTAGCAAGTAATTCTTTATGATATAAATAGAATCAAAGTGCATATGGTATAGCGAATAAGCTGGGTAGAGCCAGCAGGGTGTGATGTGGGGCGTTCCCACATTGCTCCCTTTTCCCGCCAATGGTGGCGGGATATGCCATTTTGCACAGAGCGAAAGGAATAAACATAATGAAGTCGAATGCTGAGATGGCTAACGCCGCTAACAGAGTCAAGTATGATTCGAGGAGAGCGGCTACAAGCAAGTGGATGACTTATCTTGCTCGGCTTGGCTATGCAGTAAAAGGCGTCGTCTACCTCGTCATCGGATTGCTAGCTGTACAGTTGGCAGCCGGTATGGGTGGTAAGGCAACGGATCAGAATGGCGCTATTCAAACTATTAGCCGACTGCCAGGTGGTAATTTTCTGCTGATTGTTGTCACAATTGGTCTCTTTGGCTTCGCCATCTGGTGCTTTATCCAGGCCTTGTTCGATACAGAAGGCAAAGGACGTGACGCGAAAGGTATCATCGCCCGTCTTGGCTATGCAATTGTTGGAGTTGCTTATGGAATCCTAGGTTATGGAACGCTGCTCATAGTAACGGGCGCTTCAGCAAGCGCAGGCAAGAATTCAACCACCAATACGCAAGACTGGACGGCGACATTGCTAAAGCAACCCTTTGGTGCTGCTCTTGTGATTATTATAGCCCTTGTAGTGCTCGGCGTTGCCGGCTACCTATTCTCTAAGGCATACACCGCCAAATTTCAATCCCGACTCTCGCTGACAGGCTTGAGCGCGCAAATGAGAAAAGGCGCGATTGCCCTTGGTCGTTTTGGTTATGCCGCGCTGGGTGTAGTTTTCACCATTATCGCCATCTTCCTGGCAGTTGCGGCCTTGCAGCATAATGCTAGTAAAGCTATTGGCCTGGATGGGGCATTACGCCAACTGGCTCATGAACCGTTTGGTCAGCTAGTGCTAGGTATTGTGGCCCTTGGGCTGATTGCCTACGGCGCTTATTCGTTCGTTGAGGCACGCTACCGCCGCATTGGCAGGTGACTACTCCCCAGGTCTAAAGACAAGGGGCTTCTACGGATTGGCTACCGAGGCGGTGTAGTCCCACAGCCAAAATGTTTAAGGAGGCATTATGATCGCGGTCGAGGATCAGGCCACAGCAGGGACATTCGTACACCCTGGTTTCTAGGGGCATGTATTGTCGGTATGTACATCTGCTGCAATCTTGACTCGTATAGGCCGGATTGACAGCCACATACTTTCTGCCAGCTTCTTCCGCTTTGCAGGACAGTTTGCTGAAAAAATCCGACCACGAGGCATCATGAATGCTTTTCGCCAAACAATGCGTATGCGTCATCCGGTTGACATGCACGTCTTCCACGCAGATGACACCGAAGCTATCAACAATGCGACGGCTTTCCTGATGCGTGAAGTTATCGCGCCTGAAGGCGATACGCTCATGCACGCGGGCAACGGCTTTGCGGTGCTTCCGGCGTTCAGGTGTACCTTTCGCCAGGGCTTTTTCTTCTTTGCGGAAAAAGCGCGGGTTGGCGATCTGGCTGCCATCAGAGAGGGTAGCGAACGTCTTTAGCCCTACATCAATCCCGACCTGTTCTGCTCGCTCAGGCAGGCGTTCAGGCTCTCCCTCACACGAAAACGCGGCATACCATTTTCCAGTACTGCTTCGGTGGATGGTGAGCGTTTTGATCTTGCCGCGCAATGGGCGATGCAAGACGATCTTGATATGTCCGATGCCAGAGGCGGAGAGCTTGCCTTCGGAGTCGATCTTGAAGCCCGATTGTGGATACGTGAAGCTATCATAGCGCCCCTTGCCCCTGAAACGCGGATAGCCCGGTTCTTCCCCTGCCTTGCACCGCCGGAAAAAGGCTTTAAAGGCCAAATCAATGCGGACAGCCACATTTTGCAAGACTTGCGAGTGGACAGTGGTGAGAGTAGGGCGTTGCTCTTTCAGTATCGGATAGGTGGCTTGCTGCTCATAGCAAGCCACCCCTTTGCCATCTTGCTCATACGCAGTCTTACGCTGTTCAAGCAAGTGGTTGTAGAGCCAACGGCACTCTTCAAGCGTCTCGTTGAGTTTTGCTTCCTGCTTTTGGGTGGGGTATATTCGATACTGAAACATTTTACGCATGTCTTGATTTATCGAACCGCCCCGTAAACCCTCCGCTTCAGCGGTAGGGATATGAGGGGC
>JACZCU010091730.1_pt1 | contig 30075 bp, 18 predicted proteins | sample 8641851 | NCBI WGS metagenome assembly JACZCU01 (sample SAMN15324605, study PRJNA640507) | soil metagenome | isolation source: monocropping sugarcane control | place: China: Luxin town, Laibin City, Guangxi Province | collected 2019-07-25 | depth 10cm m | reverse complement strand
TGGGTGAGTGACGCCGGCTGGAAGCCGGCGACCCGGCCGGCTTGAAAGCCGGCGCTCCGAAAAGCAACGGCGGACCTTGCGGCCCCCCGTTTTCATAAAAGCTAAGCAGCGCGAATTTACGCCGTGGCCGTGTCCCCTTCCACGACCTCCTCCTCCACGCGCGCGCCGCGACGACGGCGGAACCATTCCTGGAAATCGTCGAAGAGCGAGTAGAGGACTGGGGTGGCGAGGAGCGTCAGCAGCAGCACCAGCGTCTGGCCGCCGATGATCGTGGCGCCGATCGCGCGGTTCGTGGCGGCGCCGGCGCCGCTCGATGCGACGAGCGGGATCATGCCGGCGACGAATGCGACCGTCGTCATCAGAATCGGGCGGAGACGATCGCGGTTCGCTTCGAGAATTGCTTCGTAGCGGTGCAGACCGCGCTCGCGCAACTGATTCGTGTGATCGACCTGAAGAATCGAGTTCTTCTTGACGATACCGAACAGCACGACGATGCCCAGCGACGAGAAGATGTTCACGGACTGATTGAGCAGCACCAGCGACAACAGTGCGAACGGCACCGTCATCGGCAGCGACAAAAGAATCGTGATCGGGTGCACCCAGCTCTCGAACTGCGCCGCGAGAATCAGGTACATGAACACGATCGACAGCACGAACGCGAGCATGAAGTTGACGCCCGCCTTCTGCTGCTCCGCGGCGCGTCCGGTGAAGCCCGCCGAATAGCCGCGCGGCATATTCAGCTCCTTCGCCTTCTGCACCAGCAGATCCATGACCGCCTGCGACGAATAGCCCGGCTGCATGTTCGCCAGAACCATGACCGAGCGGCTGCGGTTGTAGCGATTGATGACCGACGGTCCCGTGCCTTCCTGCAGCGCCACGAGATCGTTCAGCTTCACACGATCACCGCTCGTCGACGGCACTTCGATCTGCGAGATGCCCGCGACATTGCGGCGCGACGCTTCGTCCGCGCGCACGTGCACTTCGTACTCTTCGCCGCCCTCGTAGTAACTCGTCGCCTGCTGACCGCCGACCAGCACGTTCAGCGTCGCCGCGAGATCCTGCACGCGCACACCGAGATCCGCGGCCTTGTCGCGATCGATACGCACCGCAAGCTCCGGCTTACCGATGATGAAGTTCGTATCGACGTCCGTCGTACCGAGCTTCGGATCCTTGATCGCATCCGTCAGCGCGCGCGCGTACTTGTCGAGCTGATTGAGATCCGGACCGCCGAGCACGAACATGACTTCCGCGTCCGTACCGCCGCCGAACTCATTGACCGGCGCGACGCTCGTGCGCAGATTGAGCCGCGCGTACTGCGGCAGCACTTCCTTACGCACGCGATCCATGATGTCGTACTGATTCGCGCGATGCGACGCGTCGCCGAGCTTCACGTACACCGAACCGAGATTGAGCTGCTGCTGCGGATCGTCACCGATCGTGACGACCGTGTTCGTGACACCTTCGAGCTTGCGCACGCGCGACGCGATCGACTCGAGAATCTTTCCGGTCGCTTCGACGCTCGCACCTTCCGGCGCACGCACCGTCACGGCGAACTGACCTTCGTCGTCGTACGGCAGGAACGTTTTATCGACGACGCTGAACAGCGGGCCGGTGGAGAGGAACACCGCCACCATCGCCACGATGATCACCCAGCGATGCGCGAGCGAGAACTCGAGCATCTTCATGTAGCCCTTTTCGATCAGCGCGTAGAAACCCTTCTGACGCGTGCCGCCGCCTTCGTGATTCAGATCTTCGCGCTTGAGATAACGCGCGGCCATCATCGGCGTAAGCGTGAACGAAACGAGCAGCGACACCGCGATCGCGAACGCCATCGAGACGCCGAACGAATACATGAACCGTCCGACGATGCCGGCCATGAACGCAACCGGCAGGAAGACGACGATGAGCGAGAGCGACGTCGCCATGACCGCGAGGCCGACTTCCTTCGTGCCTTCCACCGCGGCTTCCGCCGGCGACATGTTCTTCTCTTCCATCCAGCGGAAGATGTTCTCGAGCACGACGACCGCGTCGTCGATGACGATACCGACCGCCAGCGTCAGCGCGAGGAGCGTGATGATGTTGAGCGTGAAGCCCATGTACGCCATCGCCGCGAACGTCGCGATGAGCGAGCTCGGGATCGCGACCGCGGCGATCAGCGTAGGTCGTGATTTCTTCGCGAAGTACCAGAACATCGAGGCGCCGATGATGATCGCGAGCACCACCGAGATGCCGCGCGGCACCGGGTTGGAGTGACCCCACAGCAGGAAGTACAGCAACAGCGTGGAGCCGATCATCAGAAGCACGGTCCAGAAGCGCGGGCTCGAAAGGAAGAGCCACACGACGAGCGCCGCGAGGATCGAGCCGAGGATCAAGTGCTCTTTCACCGCGCCAACCGCGGCGAGAACGAACTCCGACTGATCGCGAATGATGTCGAGCTTGTAGCCCGCGGGCATCTGCGGCTTCAGTTCTTCGACACGTGCTTTGACGCGATCGACGACTTCGATCGCATTCGTGCCGGACTGTTTGCGAATCTGCAGAACGACCGCCGCTTTGCCGCCCACCGTCGCTGCCGATTTCACTTCGGCCATGCTGTCTTCGATGCGCGCGACGTCGCGAACGCGGATCGTCGTGCCGGAGACATTGGCGATGGGGATGTCGCCGAAGTCGGCCGGCGAATCGACGCGGCCGTACGTGCGCAGCGTGAGATCGCGCAGTCCCTGCTCGACCTTACCGCCGGGGATCTGAATGTTCTGCGCCTGCAGCGCGGCCACAACCTGCGCGGCCGTGAGTCCCTGCGACGCGAGCTTCGCGTTGTCGACGACGACGTTGATCTGACGCGGACGCGCGCCGATGACGAGAACCTGACCGACGCCATACACGGTTTCGAGCCGGCGGCGCAGAGTCTTGTCGACGTACTCGGAAATATCGCGCTGCGAGCCGGGACCGGAGACCGCGATCGTGACGACAGGAATCGCGCCCGGATCGAAGTTCTGCACGATCGGCGGATCCGCGTCGGTCGGAAGATCGGCGAGGATCGTGGAGATCTTGTCGCGCACTTCCTGCGTCGCGACGTCGCGATTCTTTTCGAGCGTGAAGCTGATCATGACGACCGAGACGTTCTCCGAAGAGAACGACGTCAGCTCGTCGATACCGCTGATGGTGTTGACCGATTCTTCGATTTTGTCCGTGATCTCGGTCTCGATCTCTTCCGGCGCGGCGCCGGGGAGAACGGTCGTGACGATGACGAACGGGAACTCGACGTTCGGAAAACGATCGACGCCGAGTTTCAAGTAAGAGAACGCGCCGAACACGACCAGCGCGAGAATGATCACCGTCGCGAATACGGGACGGCGTACGCAGATTTCTGCGAGTTTTTGCATGTGTTCTGCTCCGGTGGAGCGGCGGACTCTCAGTCCGCCGAACAATCGAAGACCGGCGGGCTAAGAGCCCGCCGCTCCACTAATCAGATCAATCGAGTTTCGTTTCCACGCGCGCGAACAGACCCGGACGCAGGCGGCCATCGCGATTCGCGAACTCCGCCTCGGCGAACATCGTTCGCGTTTTCGGATCGATGACGCCGCCGAGGGTTTTGATCGTGCCCTCGAACGTTTCGCTCGGATATGGATCGACGCGCGCCGTTACCTTGTCGCCCGGCTTGATGCGGCCGAGGTAACGCTCGGGAACGGCGAAGCGCAGTTTGAGAGGAGAGAGCTGCACGACGACGAATGCGACGCCGCCGTCGCCGAGTCGCGCGCCGACGTCGGTGCGCTTCTCCGCAACGATGCCGTCGACCGGCGACCGCAGCGTCGAATCCGCGATCTGCTGACGCAGCAGCGCGGCCTGCGCGCTCGCGCCCGCGAGTGCGGCGTTGGCCTGATCGTACGCGGCCTGCGAACGATCGAGTGTCGCGCGCGGAATCGAATCCTTCGCGCTGAGGCCTTTCTTGCGCTCGAGATCGCGCGCCGCTTCATCGCGCGCGGCTTTCGCCTGCGCGACAGACGCTTCCGCGGCCTGCAGATTCAGGCGCGCGTAATCGCTCTCGAGCTCCAGCACCGGCTGCCCTTTGCGCACGCGCGTGCCTTCGTCGACGTAGAGACGCGCAACGCGTCCCGGCGTCTTTGGCGCAAGCTCGGAGCGCACCGGCGAAACGAATTCGCCCGTGGCGGAGAAGCCGTTCGCATTCGACGATGATTCGTGATCCGCGGCCGCGGTCGACGTCGTCGCGGACTGCGTGACCTCGGCGACATCGGCCGGCAGTTCCGGCGCGTTGGCCGTGGTCGTGGAAGTCGTCGCCGTCGTCGCCGATGTTTCGGTCGCGGCTTTCGATTCGTCGCTCGAGCACGAGATCGCGCCGAACGACAGGGTGAGAACAGCAGTAAGAACAACCAGGGGGCGCTTCGTCATTTGTTCACTCCGACAGCGTCTTTGATGGCGCCGGCCGCGTACCAGACGCGGAGCTCGGCCAGATCACGATTGAGAGTTTCCTCGGCCACCGCGCGGCGCGCGTCGGCCAGTGAGGTTTCGGATGCGGCAACGTCGAGCGACGTTGCTTCCTGTGCGCGATAGAGCTCGAACGATTGATCGTATTCGGCCTGCGCGGCTTCGAGCTGCTCGCTCGCGAGCTGCAATCCCGTTTCCGCGGAACGCAGATCCGCGAGTGCGCGCCGCACGTCTTCACGCGCATTCGTCTTCGTTTCTTCGAGCGCGATCTCCGCGTCTTTCTCCTGGCTCTTCGCGCCGGCGACGCGCGCCTGCACTTCGCCCGACTGGAAGATCGGCACGTTGAAATTCAACTTGCCGTACGCGTACTCCGATGTCGGGAACGGCGTCTTCTGCTGCACGAATCCGCCTTCGAAGCGGACCGTAGGCAGCCAGAAGCCGCGCTGCTTCGCGACTTCGAGATTCGCGACGTGCAGATTCTTTTCCGCGACCTCGACGTCCGGACGCGACTCGGTTGCGCGCGTGAGCAGCTGCTGCTCGGACGGCAATGCCGGCAGTTTGTGCTCCGGCGTGTCGACGACGATTTCGCCGTCGAGATCGAGATCCGCGCGCAACTGCGCGACCGCGTGCTCGCGTTGCTGCCCGGCAACCGCGAGCAGTCGCTGCGCGGCTTTCATCGCCGTCTCCGCACGGAAGACGTCGACCTTCGTCACTTCACCCGCTTCGAAGAACGCCTGCGCCTGCGTGAGGCGTCGCTGCGCGAGTTCGATGTTGCGATTCTCGACTTCGACGCGACGATCGGCATTCACGACCGCGAGGTAATTCGACGCGACGCGTAACAGCACGGCGTCTTCGCTGCCGTGCGATGCGTCCTTCGCGATGTCGATGCCGATCTTCGCCTGCGAGTACGCGCGCAACTCGCGGCGTCCCGCGTAGACCGGCTGCTGCAACGTGATGCGATACGACCAGTCATTGCGCGGCAGGATGGCGATCGAGTCCTCTCCTTCGCCGAAGCGCTGCTCGAGGCTGTTGCGCGTGAGATCGGCGTTGAGGTCGATGCGCGGCAGGACCGCGGACAACAGCAGGTCTTTCTGCGCGGTCGCGGTGACGATGTCCTGCCGCGACCGTTCGACGGTGTTGTTCACTTCGAGGGCGCGCTGCAATGCGCCGTCGAACGTGAGGCGTGTTTGTGCCGCAAGCGAGCCTGCGCACACGATGAGTAATAAAGCTGCAATTCGTCTCAAACTTCAGCTCCGTTTCCGAATGCCATCGAGGATGAGTCCGCTGATGAGATCGACGTCCGCTTCGTTCGGCGGCGAGTCGTCCTCAGTGAGTCGCTCGATGAGGATGGCGGTACTGCCTTCGATGATGAACAGCGCCAGCCGGAACGCATCGACGCGGCGAATCTCGCCGGAGTCCATCGCCTCCTCGAGGACGGTCGCGAGTTTCTCCACGCGATTGCGGTACTGCGGCTGACAATATTTTTTCTGGCGTCGTTGCTGATGCGGGTTGCCTTCGGGCAATCGCATCGAGAGGTAAAGGCGGAAAAACTCGCGATTTTTCGCGAAAAATGCGAGCTGCGCTTCGGTCACCGCTCGCATGCGCTGCTCGAACGGAACCTTGCGCCCGAGCGCCTCGTCGATCTGGTTCATGAGCTCCTGCATCGCGCTCTCGAACGTTTTCTCGACGAGCTCGTCGCGATCGCGGAAGTAGAGGTAGATGGTGCCTTTGGCCACCCCCGCTTCTTCGGCGATCTCCTGCATGGTGGCCGCGGCCATTCCCTTGCGGGAAATGACGCGCATGGTCGCATCCTGGATGGAGCGAATGCGGAATTCCTGGACGACTTCTTCTTTGGACCGAGGTGGCATCATAGTTCAGCTCACTGAACGAGCGGTCAGTCAAGCAGAATTCTCGGTCAGGTGCAAGAACTGGCCGGTCAGTTGTGACCGCAATGTCACTCACAGCAACAAGGACGAAACGTTCGGATGGTTTGTGACACGACTTTGGAGTGCGGCGGCACCAGCCACCGCTTTCGAATCGAGAGAAAGCGGCAGCTCGCGCTGCCGCACTCCAAAGTCACGCGCTCCGATAGAATCGCCCGCAGATCCGCATGTTGCAACCCGGCTCGCGACTCGGTCGTTACGAGATCCGCTCGCTCCTCGGCGCGGGAGGCATGGGCGAGGTCTACCTCGCGCACGACGCGCAGTTGCAGCGCCCTGTCGCGCTAAAGGTTCTCGCGGCCGCCGTGCGCGCCGATCTCGATCTGCGCACGCGACTCGAGCACGAAGCACGCGCGGCGTCCGCGCTCAATCATCCGAACATCCTCACCGTCTACGACGTCGGCGAAGAAGGCGATGAGCGATTCATCGCCACCGAATACGTCGACGGCGTGACGCTGCGTCAGCGACTCTCGCGCACACAGCCGACGTTGCGCGAAGTCGTCGAGATTGGATTACAGGTCGCGTCCGCGCTCGCCGCGGCCGAAGGCGCGGGACTCGTGCATCGCGACATCAAGCCCGACAACATCATGCTGCGCCGCGACGGCTACGTGAAGTTGCTCGACTTCGGACTCGCGCGCACGAACAAAACGCAACCGCCGCCGGATCACAAACGCACCGATCCCTACACCGTGCGCGGCACCGTGTTCTACATGTCGCCGGAACAACTGCGCGGCATGGTTCTCGACACGCGCAGCGACATCTGGAGCACCGGCGTCGTGATGTACGAGCTCGTGAGCGGACGTCTTCCGTTCGAAGGCGAGAGCACGACGGACACCGCGGCGAACATTCTTCGCAACGATCCGCCGATGCTCGTGCATCCCGACGGAACGCCGGTCGCGCCGCGGCTCGCACACATCATCGCGCGCGCGATGACGAAGGATCGCAACCTGCGCTATCAAACCGCGCAGGAGCTGCACGATGAACTGCAGCGTCTGCGCGCGGATCTCGATCGCAACGCGGAGATGGTGATCGGCACCGATGAGTCGCGACTGGCGACGACGGAGCAGGTTCCGGTCTTCGAATTGCCGCAGACGAATCTGCCGCAGAAACTCACGCCGCTCGTCGGCCGTGATGCAGAACGCGATGACGTGCTCTCGCTCATTCGCCGCGATGACGTTCGTCTCGTCACGCTCACCGGTCCGGGCGGCACGGGCAAGTCGCGGCTCAGTCTCGAGGTCGGCAACGAGTTGCTGCGCGAGATGGACGACGGCGTGTGGTGGATCTCGCTCGCACCGATTCGCGATGCGCGTCTCGTGATCAGCGAGATCGCTTCGACGCTCGATGTCGCCGAGGGCGGTGCGTCGCTGCTCGATGCGGTGCGCGCGTCGATCAAAGATCGCACGCTGCTGTTGATCCTCGACAATTTCGAGCAGGTGCTCGATGCCGCGCCATCGATCGGCAAATTGCTCGCGAGCGCACCGCGCGTGAAGGCAATCGTGACGAGCCGCAGCCCGCTGCGCATCGACGGCGAGCGTGAATACGCGGTGCCGCCGCTCACGACGCCGCCGCTCGATCTGCCACTCGACGCGCAATCATTGAAGAACTACGCGTCCGTTGCGCTGTTCGTCGAACGCGCAAGCGCGGTGAAAAGCGACTTCACGCTCTCGCCGGAGAATGCGAGCGCGATCGCGGAGTTGTGCGTGCGTCTCGATGGCTTGCCGCTCGCGATCGAGCTCGCTGCTGCACGCGTGAAAGTGCTGCCGCCGCGAGCGATGCTCGCGCGCGTCGAGAATCGATTCGGTCTGCTCGCCGGAGGCTCGCGCGATTTACCCGAGCGCCAGCAAACGATGCGCGCGGCGATCTCGTGGGGCTATCAACTGCTCACCGAATCGGAGCAGCAGTTGTTCGCGAGTCTCGCGGTGTTCCGCGGCGGGTTCACGCTCGAACAGGCCGAGCGTCTCGTCGGCGATCCGTTCGTGCTCGACGGCATTTCGTCGCTGCTCGACAAAGCATTCCTGCGTCGCGATCCCGCATCGCAGGACGACGAGCCGCGATTCATGATGCTGGAAACGATTCGCGACTACGGTCTCGAAGTGCTCGCGGAACAATCGCGCGATGCGGATCTGCGCCGCGCGCACGCGCTGCTGATGACGGCGATCGCGGAAGAGAACGAGCTCGACGTCGAGAAGCTCTCCGGCGATGACGACAACTTCCGCACCGCAATCGACTGGGTCGTTTCGGTACGCGATGCGGAGCTCGCGCTGCGAATCGGCGCCGCGTTGTGGTGGTCGTGGTACGTCAACGGGCATTACGTCGAAGGTCGTCGCGCGCTCGATGCGATTCTCAGCGTCGCCGATGGCGACGACGTTCCGGTACGCGCGAAAGCGCAGACCGGCGCGGGCGCAATGGCGTTTCTGCAATGCGATTACGATCGCGCGATCGAGTTGCTCGAATCGTCGATCGTGCTCGCGAAACGACACGGCGATCCGATGTCGCTCGCGCGCTCGCTGCAGTTCCGCGGCTCGATCGCACGCGAGCGCGGCGAGTACGAGCACGCGATCGATCTGCATCTGTTGTCGCGCACGATCTGGGCGGAGCTCGAAGATCCCGCGAATGTCGGGCGCTCGCTGAATCTCGTCGCGTTCTCATCGTGGCTCAGCGGCGACTTCGCGCGCACGAACGAGTTGTGCGAGGGAACGCTGCAACTGTTTCGCGATCGAAAAGATACCGAGGGTGTGGTGTGGTCGCTGCTGAATCTCGCGGCGGCGTCGTTGTACTCCGGCAATCCGCGCAGCGCGGAACAGCGGCTCGATGAGTGTCTGTCGTGGTCGCGCGCCGGCGGGTTCAAGGAAGGCATCGCCTGGTCCCTCAATCTCCTCGGCTGCGCATTGCGCGCACGCAAGGAACCGCGCGCCGATTCGATTCTGCAGGACAGTTTGCGCTTGCACTGGGAGCTCGGCGATCGCTGGCGCAGTGCTTCCGTGCTCGAAGCGCTAGGCGGTGTGCGACGCGATCCGCATCTCTTCGGCGCGGCCGCGCGTTTGCGCGCGCAACTCGGCGCGCCGGTGCCGCCGGTCGAGCGAGCACAATTTCATCTCGATGTCGCGACCGTCGGGATCGTCGATTACGACGTGAGCGACGCGGTCGAACGCGCGCTCGCTTGAGTGGAGCGGCGGGCTCTCAGCCCGCCGAAGATCGACCGGCCGGCGGGCTAAGAGCCCGCCGCTCCACGTTTGATCTTCTCCAGCGTCTCCTGATCTCGCAGCAGCGGCTGCATCTCATCGACGGGAAACTTCTCGCCGTACAACCGCACGAGCGCGGACGCGATCTTCAATCCCACCGTCACCGATCGCAATGCACGACGATCGGTGATGAACAATCGCACACCGCCGCACTCTTCGCCTTTGTGAATGCTCGCCGTCGGTGTGAAACGCACGGGCTCGAGTCGCACGCCGGGCAGCGCACCAACTTCGCGAATCAGCGCCGCGCCGTCGATGTATGGGCTCCCAAGGATTTCGAACGGCGTGTCGGTGCCGCGACCGACGGAGATCGCGCGCTCCAGCAATCCGATGCCGGGATACAACGCCGCCGCATTGAGCGACCGCATGTTCGGCGACGGATTCACCCACGGCAATCCCGCCTCGTCCTGCCACTGCTCGCGCGACCAGCCGCGCACCGGAATGACCGTGAGATCGACGTCGATCTTGCGCTCGTCGCGAAACAACTGCGCGAGCTCGCCCACCGTTTTGCCATGACGCACCGGCAGCGGATGAAAGCCGGTGAAGTTCGTGTCGCCTTCGAGCACCGGACCTTCGACGACATCACCGCCGATCGGATTCACGCGATCGAGCACGATGAATTTGATCCTCGCATCGGCCGCGGCTTCCATCGCCAGTCCCATCGTCGAGATGTATGTGTAGAAGCGCGTGCCGATGTCCTGGATGTCGAACACGAGCGCGTCGAGATTCGCGAGTTGCTCGCGCGACGGTTTGCGGCGTTCGCCGTACAAGCTGTACACCGGAATGCCGAACAGCATTTCGTCTTCGACCTTCTCGTCTTTCGTACCGCGAATGCCGTGCTCGGGACTGAAGATCGCGGCGACGGTTACGCCGGGCGCGCTTCGCAACAGATCGAGCGAAGGATTGCCGTATCGATCGATACCGCTCTGATTCGTGATCACGCCGAGTTTCATCCCACGCAACGCGGCGTAACCGCTCGCGTGCAGCACGTCGATACCGCTCTCCGCATCCGCGCCGCCAACGATGTAGCCGACGCGTCGCGGCACCGGCGCATACGTTTCGTTCGCGAGCGAACGCGCGACCGCATTGCCGAGGGCGCCCTGCAACGCGACGACGCTGCCTTTGCCATCGGGATGCACGCGATTCGAGAGGAAGAGATAGAACGCATCGTGCTGCGGCACGATCCACACGAAGCCGCCGGTCCATCCGGTGTGACCGAACGAGCCGTTGGGAAAAAGATCGCCGCGCGGGCGCGAGTAATTCGAATCAATGTCGAATCCGAACGCGCGACGCACGGCAACATCCGCGGGCGTGATGTCTTCGCCGAGCGTTGGATGCTTCATCACTGAACGTGCGAACTTCGCGAGATCGCGCGCGGTGCTGAAGAGTCCCGCGTGTCCCGCAACGCCGCCCATGCGACGCGAGGTCGGATCATGCACGAGGCCGCGCAATCCGTTTTCCGTCGGCGCAATGCGCGCGACATCGTTCGGCTGCGTACGATGAAATCGCGTTTCGTTCATGTCGAGCGGCGCGAAGATTTCGTCGCGCGCAAACTCGTCGAGCATCTTTCCGGAGACGCGATGCACGATCTCGCCTAACAGGATGTAGTTGATGTCGCTGTAGCGAAACACGACGCCGGGACGATTGAGCGGCACTTCCTGCGTCGCGCGTTTGATGCCTTCGTCGTAGCCGCTCCAGTCGCCGCGCAGATCGAGGCTCGGCCGCAGTCCCGATGTATGCGTGAGGAGATGACGAACGGTGATCGTCGCGTCCTGCATCTCGGGCAGATACGTTTTCACCGGCGCATCGAGCATGACTTTGCCCTGCTCGACCAGTCGATGAATGGAGGGAGCGGTGGCGACGACTTTCGTGATCGATGCGAGATCGAAGATCGTGTCTTCGGTCATCGCCTCGACGTTCGGCGTCAGTGCGCGATTGCCGTACGCACGCGTGTAGACCTGCCCGTGATGTTCGATCCACAGGACGCCGCCCGGAAGTTTGTGATTCGCGATCGCGGTCTCGATCTGCGCATCGACGTCGTGCAATCGCGCGGCATCGAAGGCCGGCGAGGACGACGCGCAATGGAAAAGGAGGAACGCGAGGATCGGAAGAATGCGGCGCATGCGGCGCCGATCATCGCACGCTCACTCGTGCACGAACGTGGTCTGAACGGAAACGATCGCGGCGTGCAGCGCGGCGATGCGATCGAGCAGTGCGGGAAGCGCTTCGCCATCGGGAATGGCGCAGACGCCGGTGAGGCAGGTGCCGGTGCGGCCGAGGATGCGCATCCCCGGAACAACGGCGAGATGGTGCTCCACCTCGGCGGCTTTCCCGCCATGCGTCTCGATGATGATTCCGGCTGTGGGCATATATCCCAGTATCCGCTGAAGGGCGTTGCAAACCTATGACGAATATCTCAACGCTTCGTGATCAGCCGCGAGCCCACGACGAAAGTGGTGAGTGAGCCGACGACCGCGTACCACGGCCACGCGACTTTCGTCGCGAATGCGACGACGCCCACCGCGAGCAATCCGGCGAGCATTCCGGCCATCGCAGCAATCGTGCCCGCGCGTTTCGTGGCGCCGAGAAAAAACACGCCGAGGATCGGACCATTGATGAGTGAGGCGACGGAGAGCGCGATGTTCAGCGCGGAGCGCGTCGTGTGCTGCATCGCCACGCCCACCGCGATCTGCGCGATCCCCGCGAGCACCGTAATGATGCGCGACAGCCGCATCGCATGCGCATCATCGCGCGGTTTCATGAGATCGGCGACGAACGTCGCGGCGATCGAGTTCAGCGACGATGACATCGCGGCCGCGAGAATCGCGGCGACGACGAGTCCCGACAAGCCGACGGGAAGATGATTCGCGATGAAGTGCGGGAAGATTTGATCCGACGCGGTGACGGGAGGATTCGCTCCGTAAAACGCGAACAACAACACGCCGATGAACAGAAACGCGGCGAACTGCGCGAGCACGACGATGCCCGAAACGATCACCGCTTTCGATGCGCTGCGCGGACGATCGGTGCAGAGGTAGCGCTGCACCATGTACTGATCGGTGCCGTGCGTCGAGAGTGTGAGGAACGTGCCGCCGATCAATCCCGACCAGAACGTGAAGGTCTTCGTGAGATCGAAGGAGAAATCGAATACGCGGAACTTTTGCGCGGCGCTGCCGACGGCGATGGCGTGCTCGAGTCCGACGTTGTTGATCAACACGACCGCGGCCGCGATCGCTCCACCGATGTAGATCGCGAGTTGCACGACTTCGATCCATACGATCGCTTCGATGCCGCCGATGAGCGTGAAGAGGATCATCACCACGCCGAGGGCGATGATCGATGTGCTGACGTCGATGTTCTTCAACACCGCGACGACGACGTACGCGGTGAGCAGCAATCGCACGCCGTCGGCGATCGTGCGCATCGTGACGAACAGTGATGCGGCGAGTTTTTTTACCGGCGCGCCGAAGCGCGTCTGCAGGAGCTCGTAGACGGTCACGAGCTCGCCGCGAAAGTACCAGGGCATGAAGATCGTGCCGATGATCACGCGCGCGACGACGTAGCCGAGGACGATTTGCAGGAAACGAAAATCGCCGCCCGCGGCCCAGGCCATGCCCGGCACGGAGATGAATGTGATCGTCGATGTCTCAGTGGCGACGATCGACGCGGCAATCGCCCACCACGGCACTTCGTGCGAGGCGAGAAAGTATTGGCGCGTCGTCTTCTGCCGCCGCCCAAAGTACAGGCCGGTGGCGAGAACGAAGGCGAGATAGAGAATGATGATCGCGAGGTCGATGCGCCTTTATAAACTGCGCCGATGCACAACACCATCCTGTGGCTGCACGGCTTCCCACTTTCCGCGGACGTGTTCGCGCCGCAGCGAAGCATCGATGCACGCCACGTGATGCCGAATCTTCCGGGCTTCGGCGGCACGCCTGCACGCGCGGGTGTGACGATGGAGGATTACACGCGCTTCGCGCTGGAGGAGCTCGATCGCGTGACGAGCGAGCCGGTAACGGTCGCGGGGATTTCGATGGGCGGCTATGTCGTGCTCGCGCTCGCGCGTCTCGCACCGGAACGCATCGCGCGTCTGCTGCTGATCGATACGCGCGAGACGGCGGACACGGAGGAAGGACGACGCGGTCGTTTCGAGATGATCGAGACGGTGCGCACGCGTGGGATGGGACCGGTGGTCGAGTCGATGCTGCCGAAGATGCTGACTTCCGCCGCGACGCAACACCAGAAGGATGCCGTTCGCAACATCATGCTCTCCGCCTCGCCGGAAGGCGCGATCGCCGCACTAGGCGCCATGGCGAATCGCCCCGACTCGTCATCGCTCCTGCCGTCCCTCACCATGCCCGCGCTGATCATCAACGGCGCTCAGGATCCAATCACCTCGCCCACCGATGCGCATCGCATGGGCAATGCCCTTCCAAACGCGCGTGTCGTGATCCTCGAGAACGCCGCGCACCTGTCGAACTTCGAACAGGCCGAGAGGTTCAATGAGGTGGTTGGGGACTGGCTTACTGGAAGAAGCCGGTGACGCGCGAAGCTCGCCAGCAATCTTCATCACTGCTGTGTGTAACGCGACATCGCAGCGCCAGAACGACACACACGGCATAATTCGCGCGATCTCCGGACCAGGTCCGCCGGAGCATTCGAGCAAAATCACATGCATCGTCTGTCCACACTTCTTCTGGTCTTCGCCCTTTCTCTGCACGCGGATGAGCTCACCGTTGAAAAATGGGCCGGCACGCCCGCCGGCCGCGGCACGTACGACGGCGACGCAATCACGGCGCAACTGAATCAGCCGGCTTCGATTGTGCGCGACGCCGCGGGCAATCTCTACGTCGCGGACACAATGTTCCAGAGCGGAGCAACGGAGGCGATTCGAAGGATCAGCCCCAACGGAGACGTGACGACGTTCGCCGGCCCGAGTTTCGTCTCCGGAGGACTGGTGCGGAGCTTCGGACACATCGCCGGGATGGCGATGGATGGGCGTGGCGTCCTCTATGTCGCCGATTCACTGTTCAACAAGATCTGGAGCATCACGCCCGCGGGCACGGTGAGCACGTTTCTCACCATGAGCAGCCCGGTGCCAATCGCTGCCGATGTACACGGAAACGTGTACTCGTCCGCGAGCGACTGCACGGTTTCCCGAATCACGCCCGCCGGAGTCCGCACTGTCATTGCCGGCGTACCCAATGAATGCAGTTCAAGTGACGGCATCGGCTCCAACGCGCGGTTGCGAGGCCTCAATGCATTCGCAATTGATGCCGCGGGCGATCTGTGGGTGCTCGAACAAGTCGACATCGCGAATTCGCGATTACGAAAAGTGACGCAGAGTGGTGAGGTTACGACGATCGTGACGACACCTGCCGCGAACGGCATCGCGGTGGCGAACAACGGAACGGTATATCTATCGCTCGGCGGCGTCCTCGGCGCACCCACGAGGATCGTCACGGTCGTGGATGGAGTTGTCTCGACGTTCGCAGGCTCCGGCACGCGCTGGCATCGCGACGGCACCGGCACCAGCGCAGCGTTTTCCGGTCCGGCCGGCATCGCCATCGACGAGAACGACAATCTTTACGTCGCCGACTACGTTGCTTCCGCGATTCGCAAGATCACGCCCGCGGCAGTGGTGACGACGTTCATCGGCGGAACGCAATCCGCCGGAACCGATGGCAATCGCACGACGGCGCGCTTCATGTCGCCGAATGCACTCGTGTTCGACAACGATGGCAATGCATTCGTCGCGGACAATCGCATGATCCGCAAAGTCACGCCGGCTGGTGATGTCACGACCATCGCCGGCACGATCGACGAGTTCGGATCGACGGACGGAACTGGAGCGAATGCTCGCTTTCTCAACGCGCGCGCCATTACGCGAGCAGCCGACGGATCGCTGTATGTGACCGACGGTCATTCGGTGCGGCGTGTAACACCCGAAGGAGAAGTGACGACGATCGCCGGCAGCGCATTCTCCGGCGGCAGCACCGACGCGAACGGCACGTCCGCACGGTTTCTCGTGCCGTCCGGCATCACGTTCGCGAACGATGGCTTCTTGTACGTTGCGGATACCGGCAACCACACGATTCGGCGCATCTCTCCCTCGCTCGACGTGACCACGTTCGCGGGAGCTGCAGGGTCACCGGGAGCAACCAACGCCACCGGGACAGCGGCTCGTTTTACTTCGCCAGCAAAACTTGCGTTCGACGCGAACAGCAATGCACTACTGGTCACGACAAGCAACACGATTCGCAAGATCACATTACCGGACGCGGTGGTCACGACAGTCGCAGGAGACCCGTTTGCGATCGCCACGGCACCGGTGGATGGCACTGGCGCCAACGCACGATTTATTTCTCCATCCGGAATCGCGGTGCAGAGCGATGGCACGGCCGTGATCGCGGACAGCGAGACGTTGCGCACGATGACAGCGGCGGGTGTTGTGACGACCGTCGCAGGCACATACGCGAAACCGGCCAGCATCGACGGCACCGGCAGCAACGCACGCGTCGATCAGGCTTCCGGAATCACGATCGATGCGACCGGAAGAATCGTGCTCGCGCAGAGCTCGAATTACGCGCTCGCGATCGCCACGCCGGCTGGCATCGCCGACATCGCAACGATCTCCCCTGCGAGCGGCGCCGTGGGATCTGAGTTTCAACTGAGCACAGACATCACGAGTGCAACGTCGTGGTCCTGGCGCATCGTGCGCAAGCCGTCGCGATCGACCGCGGCGTTGTCGGCCACGAACGTTCGCAATCCGACGTTCACACCCGACGTCGCGGAGCCGTTCACGTTTCTGCTTCGTGCGTCGAGTGACTCCGGAGTGCGCTACTCACTCGTCAGTCTCTGGCCGACGTCGTCGTGCACTCCGATCGCGTCCGCGGTCGCGACGGTCAACTCGGGTTACGAAACGACGATCTGCGGCGCGGACAGTGGCGGCACCGCGAGCGTCGCGGTGAACGGCGGCGGCACGCTGCAGTATCAGTGGGGATGGAGTGAAACACCGAACGGCACGCTGCATCCGATCGCTGGTGCGACGCTCGCTTCGTATTCGGTCGTCGCCGCGGATTTCGGCGGATCCGGAACGAAGTATCTCGCCGTCATCGTCACTCCTTCCTGCGGCGACGCGTTGCGATCGAATCCGCTCACGGTGATCGTGCAAACCGCGTCGATCACGGTGCCGAACGAAGTCTTCGCGGGGATGAATGCAACCGCATCGTTCATCGAACCGCTCGATGCCGCGTCGTACGCGTGGTCCATCGAGAACGGCACGATCGTTTCGGGATCGACATCGAGCACCGTGACATTCACGGCTGGAACGAGTGGCCAGGTGACGCTCACCGCTTCGGCGACGAAAGACGGCTGTTTGCGCGAAGTGCAACGCACGATTCCAATCATCGAACGCCCCGCCGGCTCGACGCTTTTCTACCTCGTGAACCCATGTCGCGTGGTTGACTCGCGGAGCAACGGTGGCGCGCTCGCCAATCTCGAGACGCGCACGATCGCAGTCGCCGGCAAGTGCGGCATTCCGGTTGGCGCGAAATCGGTAGTGATGAATCTCGCGGCGGTGAGTCCGGTCACGACTGGGTTTCTTTCGCTGTATCCGTCGAATCTCGCCTGGCCCGGAACGTCGACGCTCAACTATCGCGCCGGCAAAACGCGCGCGACCGCGGGGATCGTTTCGGTCTCACCCGAAGGACACGTCAACGTCTTCAACAATGGCGCGCCGCTGCACTTCATCATCGATGTGACGGGCTACTTCCAGTGAGTCACTTCCACCGGTAATGCCCGGTCACCTCGAACGCGAAGAGCACATCTTCCTGCTGCGCGCCGCTGCCGATGTTGTGGATGACGAGCGGGCGTCGGGTGAGCGTGGTGCGTTCGTCGCTGACGATGCCGATGTGCGGGACGCCGGAGGATAAGCGCCACGTCACGATGTCGCCGGGTTGGTAATCCGATGCGCGGGAGGTGACGGACAACTTGCCGCCGCGTCGCGTGAAGAACGTCTGCAGGTTCGGGACGCGGCGATGATCGATGTTCGTGTCGGGGCCGCGCAGTCCCCAGTTCTTTGGATACTTCGCGAAGTTGCGCTTCATGTCTTCGTGCACGAGCACTTGCAGGTCGATGCCCGCGTGACGGAAGGCGCGAATCACGACATCCGTACAGACGCCTCGATCGATCGGCACATCGCCGTTCGGATACTCGATGCGGCGATACGCGGAGTCATACGAACGCGTCACGCCGATCTGCTTCTTCGCGCCGGCGATGACGCGCGTGACCGTCGGATCCGCAATCGCGATGAATGCGAAAGCAAGAACGGCGATCACGCGCGCGAAACGGTTCATGTCAATGCGCCGTGACTTCTTCGCCTTCGTCCTCGTGATGCCGCGAGAACATCGCGCCGAGCTTCGTCTTCGCGCTGTCCGCAACGACATAGAACGCCGGCACGACGAGCAGCGAAAGCGTCGTCGAGATGATCAGGCCGCCGATGATCGCGACCGCCATCGGTCCGCGCGTTTCCGCACCCGGACCTAACGCGAGCGCCGGAGGAACCGCGGCCATCATCGTCGCCATTGTGGTCATGAGAATCGGACGCAATCGAACAGGACCGGCTTTCAGCATCGCATCGTGCGCGGAGAGTCCGCGCTCGCGCTGCCCCTGCACGGCGTAGTCGACGAGGATGATCGAGTTCTTCTTCGCGATGCCCATGAGCAACAGCAAGCCGATCATCGAAAAGATGTTCAGCGTCTTGCCGGTGATGAGCAGCGCGAACGCCGCACCGGCAACTGAGAGCGGCAGAATCGAAAGCACCGTCACCGGATGCATAAACGAGTTGAACTGCGACGCGAGAACCATGTAGGCGACGATGATGCCGAGGACGAGCGCGAAGAGAAGCTGGCCCATCGACTCGCGGAACGCCACCGACGATCCGCCGAGCACCGCGCGATATCCCGGCGGCAACGTCTTGCTCAGCTCTTCGACGTACGCGAGCGCTTCGCTCTGCGACTTGCCCGGCGCAACGTTGCCGTAGATCGAGATCGCGCGCTCACGATCGCGACGTGTGACCGACTGCAGCGCGGGTCGTTCTTCCTCTTTCACGAGCGAGGACAACGGCACGAGCGCACCACTCGCCGTTCGCACCCGCAACCGCGACAAGTCCTCGGGACGCGTACGCTGATTCGCGAGCAGGCGCGTACGGATATCGATGCGACGTCCGTTCGTCGAATACTTGCCGCTGCGCACACCGCCGACGAGTGCGTTGATCGTGGTCGCGAGATCCTCGACATTCACACCGAGATCCGCGGCGCGATCGCGATCCGGAACGATGCGCAGCTCGGGCATGCCGACCTGGTAATCGGTATCGACGTCCGTCGCAAATCCGCTGGCCTGCAGCTTCTCGCGCATCTCCGTCGACAACTCGATCAGCTTCTCCCACTCAGGACCGCGCACCGAGAACTCGATCGGAAATCCGCGATTCGCGGTGAAGCCCTGCTGCGAGAGATCCTGCACGACCGCGCGCACGCCGGGATACGAATTCAATTCCTTACGAATGCGCGCGGAGAACTCCTGCTGTCCCACGCGCGTGTCCGGCGGCGTCATCGTGACGAAGAGGATGCCGCTGTTCACACTGCCGCCGCCCATGCCACCGACGCTGCCGAAAACACGTTCGACTTCGGGCTGCTGCTGCAAATACGTTTCCGCGCGGCGGAACACGCGATCCGTCTCTTCGAGATTCGATCCGACCGCGGTCTGCAATCGAACCATCAGACGACTCTGATCCTGCGACGGCACGAACTCGCTCGGCAGGCGCTTGAAGACGAAGATCGATGCGACGAAGAACGCGACCGCGATCAACAGCACGATCACTGGTGCGCGCAATCCCATCGCGAGCACGCGGCTGTACGCGGCCGCGAGTTTGTCGAACGTCACGTCGACGAAATGTCCGAGCTTCGACTGACGATGTCCGCCGGCGTTCAGCATCTGCGCGGAGCGCGCCGGTGCGAGCGTCACGGCTTCGACGTACGACAGCAGAACGGCGACGCACAGCGTCACACCGAACTGCAGAAAGAACTTGCCGATGATGCCCTTCATGAACACGACCGGCAGGAAGATCGCGCAGACCGCGAGCGTCGCGGCGAGTGCGGCGAAGCTGATCTCCGCGGTGCCTTCACGCGCGGCGCTCACGCGATCCTTGCCCATCTCACCGTGTCGAAAGATGTTCTCGAGAACCATGATCGCGTCGTCGACGACGATGCCGACGGCGAGCGCGAGACCTAACAACGTGAAGGTGTTTAGCGTGAAGCCGAAGAAGTAGATACAGGCCACCGTGCCGAGAAGCGACATGGGGATGGCCATGATGACGTTGAGCGTCGCGCCGAACGAGCCGAGGAAGAGCCAGCAGATGAACGCGGTGAGAATCACCGAGAGCAGCAGCTCGAACTGAATCTCGTGCACCGACTCTTCGATGAACTGCGTCGAGTCGAAGTTGATGCCGAGCTCCATGCCCGGCGGCAGCGTCTTCTGAATCTCCGCGATCGCTTCCTTCACGCCGCGCGCAACGGCGACCGCGTTCGAGCCGCGCTGTTTGCGAATGCCCATGCCCTGCGCGGGCTCGCCATTCACGCGCGAGACGCGGCGAATGTCTTCGAAGCCGTCTTCGACGATGGCGACGTCGCTGAGGTACACCGGCGCGCCTTCGCTTTCCTTCACGACGAGACTGCGGAACTCGTCGAGGTTGAAGGCTTCGCCGAGAACGCGCACGTTGACTTCGCGGCCGGACGTTTCGAGACGACCCGCGGGCAGCTCGACGTGTTGCGCGGAGATCGCGGCGAGCACTTCACTCGCGGTGACCTGACGCTCGTCGAGTTTGTCGCTGTCGATCCAGATGCGCACGTTGCGCTCGACCGACTGCGCCTGAATCTCGCCGACGCCGGGAACGGTCTGCAGTTTTTCTTTCACGCGATAACGCGCGTAGTCGGCGAGCATCTGCGGCGAGTACGGGCCGCTGAGTCCGATCCAGAGAATCGGCTGATCTTCGGGATTGGTTTTCGAAACGACTGGCGGTTCGATGTCACGCGGCAAACGACGCTGCACCTGCGCGACGCGCGTTTGCACGTCCTGCAACGCGAGGTCGACGTTGCGCGCGAGGTCGAGCTCGACGGTGACGTTGCCGGAACCCTGTCGCGAAGTCGAGGTGATGTTGCGAACACCTTCGACCTGCATGAGCGCTTCTTCGATCGGCTCGACGACGTCGTGCTCGATGATCTCAGGCGCCGCGCCTTCCCATGCAGCGCTGACGCTGATGGTGGGGAAGTCGACGTCGGGAAACTGCGAGATGCCGATGCGCGTGGCCGCAACGCCGCCGAAGACGACGGTGGCAAGCATGAGCATCCATGCGAAGACGGGGTTCTTGATACAGGCTTCAGTGATCTTCATGGTGGTTGTCGGTTGCCAGTTGTCGGTTGTTGGGGGATCCGCCGCCCAGCCACGTCAATGAAACTACTGCCGTTCGAGAATGCTGCCGGTGAATGGTCGGTGCCGATTGCGGTTCTCCCGACAACCGACTACCGACAACCGACTACTTCTTACTTCGTGACCTTGACCTTCGCGCCATCGCGCAGCGCTTCGGCGCCGCGGATGACGAGCGTTTCACCGGCCGCGAGGCCGTTCTTCACTTCGACTTGTCCGTCGGCGGTGCGCATGCCGAGGGTGAGGATCCGTTGTTCGGCAGATCCGTCTTTCACGATGTAGGCAAGGAAGCCCTTCTCACTTGGACGGATGGCCGTCTGCGGGACGACGGGCGCTTCGCGCGTTGCACCGACCGGCACCGTCACGCGCGCGAATGCGCCGGGACGAAGCTCGGGACGATTCGGATTGACGACGTTCGAGGTGACGTCGACCATGCGCGATGCTTGATTCGCAGCAGCGGCGACATGCGTGATCTTCGCCTCGTGCGACGTCTGCTCCTCGGCGACATTGAATCGAACGGTCATTCCCGTGTGCAGTGGAGTCGCATCCTGCTCCGGCACCTGGAAGCGAAGAAGCAGAGGATCGCGACGCACCAGCGTCGCGAGCACCGTTCCGACCGGAACGTACTGTCCTGTCTCGACGGTGCGCGTCTGAATGATTCCGCTCACCGGCGCGCGCACGAATGCATCGCGAAGATTCAGCTTCGCCGTGCTCAGAGCCGATTGCGCCTGCGCAACTTCCGCCGCGGTGCTCTGTACTTTCGTGCGCCACGTCTCGATCTCTTCTCCGCGAATCAGTCCCGGATTCTTCGCGCTCGCGGCCTGACGGCGCGCGTAGCCCGCTTCCGCTTCTGCTTTCGCGGCGAGTGATTTCTCGAGCGTCGCTTCCGCGGCTTCGACCGCGAGGCGATAGCGCTCCGGTTCGACTTCGACGAGCGCCTGGCCCTTCTGCACGACCTGTCCTTCGGTGAAGAGCACGCGCTCGACGGCACCGGCCACACGCGCGGTCACAGCCACACGCTCGAACGCATCGAGCGAGCCGACCGCGGTGACGGTGTATTCGACGCGGCGCGATTCGACCGGCTGCACTTCGACCGGAAACTCCATCTTCTTGCCGCCGCCGGGACCACCCGGTCCGCCGCCTTTCGCTTGCGCGTCGTCTTTCGAACAGCCCGCGACGACGAGCGTCAGCGCGGATGCAAGTACCAGCAGTTTGATCTTCATCGTTGTTCCATCCCCACCGGCGCGACACCTTCGGCTTCGCGCAACGACAACCACGCGAGCGCCATGCGATACCGCGCCGTCACTTCCGCGACTTCGGCTTCGAACAGACGCTGCGTTGCGTCCGCGAGCTCGAGCGCGCTTGCGAGTCCTTCTCGATAAAGCACCGTCGTTTCGTCGGCGTTCTTGCGCGCCGCACGCAATGCGGCACCCGCTTCGCGCAACGCGGCCTGTTCGGTCGCGAGTTGCACGGCAGCGCTGCGCAATTGACGCTCGACGTCGCGCAGTTGCAGATCGAGTTGCAACTCCGCACCACGCAACTGCGCGGTGCGTTCGGCACGATCGGCGGCGCGCTGACCTGCATCGAACACCGGCCAGTTCAAGCCGACGCCGACGAAGCCATCGTTCTCGCGTGACGAGAGCGGCCCATCATTAATATTGCGCGTCTGCGCCGTCGCGGTGACGGATGGCAGGAAACGCGCGCGCGTTTCATCGGTGAATGCGCGAAGCGCTTCGACTTCCGCGCGCAACGCCGCGATGTCACTGCGACGCGATTGCGCGGTGGTGATCGTCAACGGATTCGCAACCGGGACATCGTCGGCTGCATCGAGCAGCGATGTCGGTGGCGCGAGCGGGCCGCTCACATCGGCGTTGAGCAGATTCGCGAGCTCGACGCGCGATGCCTGCACGTCGCCCTGCGCCTGCGCGACACCGCGCACCGCGGTCGCGAGCTCGAGCTCGGCGCGCGTCACATCGTTCGACGAAACGAGTCCTGCCTCGAATCGCGCGCGCACATCGTCGAGATTCGTCTGCGCGAAATCGCGGCGCTGCTCGGCGGCGCGCAACACCTGCTCGGCGCTGAGCGTCGAGAGGAACACGGCCGCAGCGTCGTAGCCGAGGAGACGGGTGGATTCGGTGGCGTTCAGGCGGGCGGCGTCACGTTCGTAACGCGCCTGACGGTAGAGTGGGAACACACGCGGCTCGAACAGCGGCTGCGTTACGAGCGCGCTGCCGGAGAGCGTGCGATCGGTTGGATCGTTGTAATCGTTGCGCCACGTGCCGTTGATGTCGACGCGCGGCAGGAACGCCGTACGCGCGCGACGCACCCGTGCCTCGGCCGCCTCGACGGTCGTTTGCGCGATCGCCGCGCGTTCGTTGCGCGTCATCGCGAGCTCGACGGCACGTTCAATCGTTAACGGCTGCGCAGGCGTCAATGGCGGCGCCGTCTCCTGCGCGTAAACGATTGGACAGACAGCGAGTAAGAGGAAAACCAGGGGGCGCTTCACGGTCGGGCATTAGAACACGGCCGTTCGGTTTCCTATGTCAAAGGATGTCAACGGACAGTAGCGATTACGTTGACAGAGGTTTTGACGTTCGGATCCTTCGTCGTGATCTCGATCGATTCGCGCAACGCACCCGTTTTTGCCTTCGCACCGTCCACCGTGATGGTGAGCGTCGCGTCCTTCTTCGCGGCGATCGTCGGCGGATGCGCGTAGTAGAGACAACGACACGCCGAGCGCGACACCTTGAGCGCGGCGGTTTGATCGCTGTCGTTGCGAATCGTGAACTTGCGCACCGCGCGCGTGCCCTTGCGAATCACGCCGTAATCCTGTGATTGCGGGTTCGCGACGAGACCGCCATCGCCTGCGGGTGCGATCGTGTCGGCGGCGCTGGTCGTCGTTTCAACGGTCTCGTTCGTCTCGGTCGTCACCGGCGCGGTCTCGACCGTATCGATGACGGCCGACTCCTTGCGGTCGCTTGCTTTCCAGATGAACCAGCCAAGCGCCGCGAGGCCGACGAACGCGACGAGGAGAATGAGCAGCACGCGCGTGCCGGTCGCGCCCGGCTTGCGATCGGCCGTGACTCCGTAGTCGTGCTGCGGCTGCGGGTTGCTGACCAGCGGTCGCATCCCCGGCTCCGGCCGCGCCTCGAGATCGTCGAGCTTCACGAGCGACGCATCGATCTCGCTCACGACGCGCGTGTAGTGCTGCGCGAGTTGCTCGGACGGAGCATCGGCGAGCAAGCCTTCGATCGCCTGGCGATGGCGCCGGAACCGCTCGCGCATCGCCTCGATTTCTTTCGCCCGTTCGCGCTGACTGACGTTGATCGTGCCGAAATCGTCGGACATTGCGTGAGGATTCTTGCAGAGTGCGCGCCCGAAGGGAAAGGGCCGAAGGGACAGGGCCGAGGGCCGAGGGCCAAGGGCCGAGGGTGAAGCCAAAGACGATATCTCGCATCTGGCGAAACGTGAACTCGGCCCTCGGCCCTTTGCCCTCGGCCCTCGCGCGGCAAAGCCGCGCAACTAAATCGGTAACCAGTACGAGAACTTCACCAAGAACACATCCTGACTCGGCGCGTCCGGCAGCGCTCCGAAATCGCGGCGCGGGCGGAAATCGCCGACCGCCACCGTGTCGCTCCGGTTCTCGTTCCACACGACATACATCGCCGATCCCGGACGGAACTCCCAGCGCACCACCGCGCTGCCGCGCACGCTGCGGAAGTTGAAGTTCGGATTGCCGAATGTTACCGAGTTACCAGTGTACGAATTCGTCTCGGTACCTAACGTCACATCGATCGGCGTGAACTCATCATCGCGAGCGCGCGTCAGGTACTTGAAGCCCGTGTAGTCACCGCTCGCGACGAACGGCTGCAGGAAGAGCTGCATCGACAGGCGCGCGTTCACCGTCCACTCGGTGCGAATCCCGACATCGAGCGTGCGCTGATCGAGCGTCGAGAAGATGTACTTCTTCCCGTACGTCGGCGTGTACGTCGCATCGCTCACCGTCGAGACGTACTGCGCCACTTCGTGCGTATCGCGATACGTCGGCTCGACCGAAACGCGAATCGCCGGCGTCGGACGATACGTGATGGACAACCAGTGATACTGCGACGTCCCGCCGAACTGATCTTCGACGTATTCCGCTTCCGTCTGGAAGTACCACTTCTTGCGACTGTCGTTGCCGAATCCGCCGCCGAAGTAGTGATCGCCGCGATACACCATCGCCGGACCGCCGCGCGTCAGACGATCATCGATGTAATCCGTCTTGCCGCCGCCCCACGTCCACGCGGACCAGTAGTTCTTGAACAACGCGTACACGTTGTACGCAACGCCATTCGCGGTGTTGTCGCGATCGAAATTCCAATTCTGGAACTTGCCCACCCACCAGTTGATCTCGCGCGTGTACTTCGTCGGATCAGTATTCAAGTAACGCAGCACGGCGTGCGTGGAGATCGCATCGGTGCGCGGCAGGTAACCGACATCATTCAATTCGAAGCCGGGCGACAACATCTGAATCTGCAGATTCGGACGCCAGCGTCCCTTCTCCTTCGCCAGCATCACGCGATTCATCCAGCCGGTGAGCGACGTGCGCGTCGGGTCGTACTCGACGTGATCCGCATCGGGACGCTGAAAGTAACGCGCGCCGTTACGCTGCGTCGCGGCGATCGCGTCTTCCGATCCCTGCACCATCGTGCCGCCCGCAAGCCACTCGAGGATCCACGTCTTGTCTTTGAACATCGTGTAGCCGTCGATGCCGCCGAAGTACGCGTTCGAGCGCAACGAATCTTCGAGCGAGGCATCGAGACGGCGATTCGTCGATGTGAACATGAAGCCGGCGCGCGAGTCTTTGCCGTACTCCTTCGTCGCGCGTGCGACGAGGTAGTTCGTCATCGGCTCGACCGCCTGCTTTCCAACTTCGGGACCCGTGCGATACCACGCCTCTTCTTCATCGGTCAGCGCATCGAGCACGCCGATCGTCCAGCCGTTGCCGACTTTGCCCGTCACTTTCGCGGCGCCGAGGATCGTCGTTTCGCCGGGTGCGTCCATCCAGTCGGCATCGACCGAGCCTTGCGGCGAACGACCAATGCGTCGCGAATAGAAGAACGTCGGGAACGACATGTTGAAGCCCCAGCGACTGTTCGCCGGACCATTGCCGAACTTGAACACGCTTGCGCCTTCGGTGAAGAACGGCCGCTTCTCGGGAAAGAACGTTTCAAATTGCGAGAGATTCAACACCGCGGGATCGACTTCGACCTGACCGAAGTCGGGATTGATCGTGCCGGTGAGCGTGAGACTCGACGTCAATCCGTATTTGAGATCGACGCCCGCGTCCATGCGATGCGCGGACGGCTGCACGAACGGATTGCTGTTGCGGCTCTGCAGATCGCTGCGCGCGACGCCGTACGGAACGATCTCGAACGCGCGTTTCGGATGAATGCCTTCGATGCCTTCGAGATCGGCGAAGCGCGACACGAATCCCGATTCGCTCTTCGGCGAGAACACGAGCCGCGAGCTTTCGCGCGTGCGCACGTTCCACCGGCTCACGTTGAAGCCCCACGTGTGTACCGGCTTGTCCGCGAAACGCAGTTGCGAATACGGAATGCGCACTTCCGCGGTCCAGCCGGTCGCGTTGATCTTCGCCGCCGAGTCCCACACCGCATCCCACGTGTTGTCGTCGTAGATGTCGTTGTAGAGGATCATGTCCATCTGGACATTCGACGCGTTGATCACGAACGCCGCGCCGTTGAGCCGATCGAATTGCGAGTCGATGCTGATGCGAATGTAGTCGCCGTTGTTCAGATCACTGTCGCGGCGCGCGAGCAGCGGCGTCGCGGGAACTTCATCTTCCATGCGCGCGCCGAAATAGATCGCCTCGTCGTCATACAACACGCGCACTTTCGTCTGCGCCTTCGCGGGCTTGCCTTCTTCGGGATCGCGCTGCGTGAAGCCGGTGATCTCCGGCGCGTTCGCCCACGCGGCATCGGAGAGATCGCCGTCGATCGCGGGAGCCGTCGACGTGCGCACCGCGCGATACGCCGGCCGCGGTTTTGCCTCCTGTGCAGTGATGATGGGCGCCACGATCAACAGACCGAGGACGACCGGAGCGAGCTTCATGACTTTTCCTCCCGCGCGTGAATGGGGTACGTTGTGTTCGATGCCTAATGACGCTCGCGTCGCGAGAAAGTTTGGCGGAAGTACGAAAAGTTTCTGTGACGGGTTCCTCTGCGAATGAAAGTCTTCATCGGACAACTCAACACCATCGTCGGCGCCATCAACACGAACGCCGAAGCGATTCGCCGCGCATATGAAGAAGGAGTGCAGGCCGGCGCCGACGTCGTGCTCGTTCCCGAGCTCGCGGTCACCGGCTATCCCGCGCGCGATCTGCTCGATCGCCCGTACTTCGTCGAGTCCGCACTGCGCGTGCGCGACGAGCTCGTGGCGATGACGCGCGAGACGACGTTGATCTTCGGCTGCCCGATTCCCAACACCGACTGGAACGGCAAGCCGCTGCACAACGCGGCGGTGATCGCACGCAATGGATCGATCCTGCTCGAGCAGCACAAGATCCTTTTGCCGACATACGACGTGTTCGACGAGCTTCGCTACTTCGAGCCCGGCGAGTCCGTACACGTCGTCGAGATCGCGGGCCGCAAAGTCGGCGTGTCGATCTGCGAGGACTACTGGTTCGACGATGAGTTGTTCGGCAAGAAACTCTATCGACGCAATCCCGCCGATGAGCTCGTGCGACAGGGCGCGGAGATTCTCCTCAACATATCCGCATCGCCGTTCAACGCGGGCAAGCGCCGCGCGCGCTGGGAGATCTTTTCGAAGATCGCGTCACGCTACGAAGTGCCGCTCGTGTACGTGAACCAGATCGGCGGCAATGACGAGTTGTTGTTCGACGGTTCGTCGGTCGTGTTCGACAAATCGGGGCAGACGATTTTCTGCGCGCCCGCGTTCGAGGAGCATCACGCGCTGGTGCGTCTCGAAGGGTTGCCGTGTGAATCGATTCTCTCTCTCGACGCCGAAGAAGAAATCGGCCGCGCGCTGATCCTCGGGCTTCGCGACTACATTCGCAAATGCGGATTCAAAGACGTTGTGATCGGCCTCTCCGGCGGTATCGACTCCGCGCTCACCGCGGCAATCGCGGTGGAAGCGCTCGGCAAGGAGCACGTGACCGGCATCGCGATGCCGTCGCAGTTCTCGTCGCAACACTCCGTCGATGACGCGCGCCAGCTCGCCGAAAACCTCGGCATCGCGTTTCATCTCGTGCCGATCCAGGACATCTACACGCCGTACGAAGTCGCGGTCGATGCGCTCTTCGACGAAAAGAAATTCGACATCACCAACGAAAACATTCAGGCGCGCATCCGCGGCAACATCCTGATGGCGTGGTCGAATCGCACCGGTGCGATGGTCGTGTCGACCGGCAACAAGAGCGAGCTTGCGGTTGGCTACTGCACGCTCTACGGCGATATGTGCGGCGGTCTCTCGCTTCTCGGCGACGTGTACAAGACGATGGTCTATCGCGTCTCGCAGTGGATCAATCGCGAGCGCGAGATCATCCCTGCATCGACGATGACGAAAGCACCGAGCGCCGAACTGCGTCCCAATCAAAAGGATCAGGACTCGCTGCCGCCGTACGAAGTGCTCGACGCGATCCTCAAGCTCTACATCGAAGAATGGCGCGAGGTCGATGCGATCGTCGCCGAGGGATTCGATCGCGAGCTCGTCGTGCGCGTGCTGAAGATGGTCGACACGAACGAGTTCAAACGCAGACAAGCCGCGCCGACGGTGCGCGTGTCCAGCAAAGCATTCGGCAGCGGACGCGACATGCCGATCGCGCAACGCTGGCGGCGCGAGCCCGCGAGGGACGTGCGTTGATGCGCATGCTCGCGGTACTCTCGCTGGCCTTGCTCCTCGCCTGTTCGCCGGGTCACATCACCCACGACAAGTGGCAGTCGATGTCGCACGACGATCGCGTGCTGTACGTCAACACGCTGCTCGGCGCGGAGAAGGTGAAGGATGCGAAGGGCGGCACCGGCAAGTCGTACCCACTCGCAGCGGAGGATTACGTGAAACAGATCGAGGCCGCGTACGCGCGCGGTGATGTCCGTTCGCCCGAACAAATCTTCGCGGAGCTCGGACGATGACCGCGCCGATCGCACCGCATCCGCCGCTCACGAAGTACTACGGCGATCCATCGCAGCGCGAGCAGTACGTCCGCGAGATCTTCGATGACACCGCGCCGTGGTACGACTGGGCGACGTGGTTTTGTTCGTTCGGCTCGGGCGACTGGTATCGACGCGAAGCGCTGCGCCGCACCGGACTCGCGCCGGGGATGAAGTTGCTCGATCTCGCGAGCGGCACCGGCCCTGTTGCACGCGCGGCGGTGGAATTGACGAAGGATCCGAAAGCGATCGTCGGCATCGATCCGAGCATCGGCATGCTGCGCTCGGGTCGCACATCGAGCGCGAAAGTGCAGGCGCCCGCGGAGTCGTTGCCGTTGCGCGATGCATCGGTCGATCGCATCAGCATCGGATTCGCAATGCGTCACTTCGCCGATCTCGATGTCGTGTTTCGCGAATGTCATCGCGTACTGCGTCCGAACGGAAAGCTCCTGATCATGGAGATCACCGCTCCTGAATCGCGCATCCCACGCGCATTCCTCGGCGTGTACATGGGAAGGATCGCGCCCGCGATCATTCGCATGCGCGCCAACGCGCGCACCGCGGAAGTGTTTCGCTACTACTGGGAAACGACGCGCGATTGCGTGCGCCCGAACGTGATCCTCGATGCGATGCGCAACGCGGGATTCGTCGATGCGACGCGAAGAGTGGAGCTTGGGATTTTCAGCGAGTACGTGGGAACGAAAAGTGGAGCGGGGGGCTCTTTGCCCGCCGGAGGATCGGTAGGGCGGCGGGGGAAGAGCCCGCCGCTCCACCTTCGATCGCCCCCCCCGCCTCTTCCAGCCT